>OERG01000041.1_pt1 | contig 36479 bp, 31 predicted proteins | sample 1539951 | NCBI WGS metagenome assembly OERG01 (sample SAMEA3891870, study PRJEB23780) | metagenome | biome: terrestrial biome; feature: animal house; material: Caecal content | place: Italy | collected 2015-05-05
AAAGTTGTAGAAAAGTTGTAGTTGTAAGCCCTTTTTACTACATCTTGTGCCGTCCTATTTCATCAGACACTATATATTGTGGAATTTTAGTCTAATGGCTTCATCGTCGGGAACAGAAGCACGTCGCGAATGGATGCCGAGTCGGTCAGGAACATAACCAGACGGTCAATGCCCATACCCATACCGCCTGTGGGCGGCATACCGTACTCCAGTGCGGTGACAAAATCGGTGTCCATCATGTTTGCCTCGTCGTCGCCCGCTTCGCGCAGTGCCACTTGACGCTCAAAGCGCTGGCGCTGGTCAATCGGGTCGTTGAGTTCAGAGAATGCGTTGCACAGCTCACGGCCGTATACAAAACATTCAAAACGCTCGGTCAAGCGCGGGTCAGATGCCTTGCGCTTGGCAAGCGGCGAAACTTCAATCGGATAATCGGTGATGAAAGTCGGCTGAATCAGCTTTTCTTCCACATATTCATCATAGCACAGTGCGAGCAGGTCGCCCCAGCTATCCTTGTTCTTCTCGATTTCCAAGCCACGCGCCTTGACCGCTTCGAGTGCCTGTTCCGGGCTCATTGCCATGAAATCAAGACCAGAGTATTCCTTGACCGCATCAGCCATGGTCATACGCTTCCAGCCCTTAGAGAAGTCCAGTTCGGTGCCCTGATAGGTCACCTTGGTCGTGCCCAGCACCTTTTCGCAGACATGTACGACCATATCTTCGGTAATATCCATCATACCATTATAATCGGTGTATGCCTGATACAACTCAATCGTGGTAAACTCCGGATTGTGACGGGTGTCCATGCCCTCATTGCGGAAAATGCGGCCAATTTCATAAACCTGCTCCATACCGCCGACAATCAAGCGCTTCAAGTGCAGCTCGGTCGCAATGCGCATGTACATATCAATGTCGAGTGCATTGTGATGGGTGACGAACGGGCGCGCTGCTGCACCACCGGGGATGGTGTTCAGGCAGGGGGTTTCGACCTCCATAAAGCCGCGTCCATCCATAAAGCGACGAATTTCGCGCACGATAGCCGAACGCTTTTCAAACGTGTCGCGCACTTCGGGATTGATAATCAAATCGACATAGCGCTGGCGGTAACGCATATCGGTATCCTTGAGGCCGTGCCACTTTTCGGGCAGCGGAATCAGGTTCTTGGACAACAGCGTTAATTCGGTCACCATAACCGAAATCTCGCCCTTTTTGGTGCGGAACACCTCACCGGCCACGCCGATAAGGTCACCAATATCCATTTTCTTAAAGCCCTTGTACACGTCCTCGCCCAGCGCGTCGCGCTTCATGTATAGCTGCAAACGACCGTAGCGGTCAGACAAATCGGCAAAGGAAGCCTTGCCCATGATGCGCTTGCTCATCATGCGGCCAGCCAGACGAACCGTTTTGCCCTCCAACTCCTCAAAATGTTCCTTGACATCGGTGGTAAAGTGGGTGCGGTCAAAGCGAACCTGCTCAAACGGGTCTGCACCCGCCTGCTGCAATTCTGCGAGCTTTTCGCGGCGAATGCGCAGCAGTTCATTTAATTCTGCCTGCGTCGGCTCTGCCACCGGCGCACCATTCTGTTCCTTTTCCATGTCCATGCTTCCCCTTTTATTTCGTGATTTCGATAATCTTATACTGAATCATGCCGGCGGGCGCCTCTACTTCGACCACTGTGCCGACTTTTTTGCCCAGCATGGCTTTACCGAACGGCGATTCGTCCGAAATCTTGCCGTTCATGGGGTCGGCTTCCTGCGAACCGACAAAGTGATACTCCTCGACTTCGCCGAACTCTACATCTTCCACCTTGAAGCGGCAGCCGGGCGAAACCTCGTCCTGACCGTACATATCATCGGTGATGACCACCGCATGAGCCAAAATATTTTCAACTTCGGCAATACGCGAATACAGCTTGCCCTGTTCGTTCTTGGCTTCGTCGTACTCCGAGTTCTCGGACAAGTCACCGAACGAGCGCGCCTCTTTAATCTGCTCAGCGACCTCCTTCTCACGGACGGTTTTCAAATATTCCAGTTCTTCCTTGAGCTTATCCAGACTTTCCTGCGTCAGTTTAAATTCCTTCGCCATGAGCACATACCCTCTCTATTAAAAATTTCAATTTATTTGTGTGAACGAATGGAAAACCATTACTCCTTATTATATGGACTCAATATGCCGCTGTCAAGCAAGGCGGATAGAAGTCCATGAACTTTTTGCAATTTTACCAGTTCTGGCGCTGCGTTTCGTGCGGTTTTTTATCCGTTGGCGTCGGATAACGCCTGACGGGCTGCAACAAGCTGATTGTCCTGCTGTGGTTCCAGAAAATAAAAATCCTGCACTTTATCTTCGGGCATTGTAACCGGCACGTCGGGTGTCACACCGGTTCCAATCAAACTATTGCCCTTTGGCGTATAATATGCGTTGTCGGACAGGCGCAGCGCCGAACCGTCGGACAGGGTGTAGGTGCGCTGGGAATATCCCTTTCCGATGGTCTGTTCGCCCACAATCACCGCCTTTTCATACTCCTGCAATGCCGCTGCAAAAAATTCCGCTGCCGAAATCGAATCGGCATTGACCAAGACCGCCATTGGCAAATCCAGTTCTTGTGCATCAGATTCATAAACTTTTTCGGTTCCATCTTTTGCGCGCAACGTCATAATGGTGCCTTCGGGCAGCAGCGGGTCAAGCATCTTTGCCAGCACGTCAACCGCTCCGCCCGGATTGTTGCGCACGTCGAATACGAGCTGCTTTGCGCCCTGCTCCAGCAGGTCATCCAGCACGGTCTGGAATTGCTCCTCGGCATGTTGATGGAAATTGTAGATGTATATATATCCAGTCTGGTCATCCAACATGTTTCCGGTCACCATCGTCGCTTCCACCTCCCTGCGGGTGATGGACAAGGTTTCCTGCTCGCCGGTGTCGGCGTGCAGCACGGTTACCTGTGCGTCGGTTCCCTCCTCGCCTTTGATTGCGGCAATCACGGCATCATACCCATCTGCTTCCAGTGTTTTATCGCCCGCGCCCAAAATTTCATCACCGTGTTTAAGTCCTGCCCGCTCGGCTCCCGACCCCGCATAAACTTCGATGATGCGCAGGCGATTTTCCTGTGCACTATACGTTGTATATACGCCGATGCCGCTGGCCTGCCCGTGCAGCGATGTCATGTAATCCTCATATTCTTCTTTTGTTAAATAGCCGCTCCAACGGTCTCCCACGCCCGTGATAAATCCAACACACGCCATATCAACCGCGTCTTGCGCGTCATACTCCCCGACATATAATTCATCTACTTTTTGCCGAATTTCTCCAATCTTTCCATAGATTGCATTATTGGCTTCATAATCGGGCATACGCGCCTCATTCTGTCGCTGCAACACGATATAGGACGCATTAAACGCGGTTGCGGCACACAGCGCACACAACACGGCGGTAGTTGCTTTAGAAACGCCTTTGCTCATAAATCTTCTCCTTTGCCTCCATCTGGATTTTCACAACAAAAAAGCCGGGCAGAGGGCATCCCCCTTCCCGGCTCAATATCGGATTTCTTACGGGCTGACGTAGTTGCGCGGATTGACTACGCTGCCGTTCTCATACACCTCAAAATGCAGGTGGTTACCGGTCGAGTTACCCGTAGAACCAACCGTACCAATCTGCTGACCGGCTGCAACCGTATCCCCAACCGATACCATACGGCGGGTCATATGGGCATAAGCCGTCATCAGGCCGCCGCCGTGACTGATAACCACATAGTTACCATACGAAGACGAGAGATAACTCTTAACGACCGTACCCGATGCCGCAGCAATGACCGGATTGCCCTTACCCGAAGCAATGTCAATGCCCTTATGTCCCGACTGCCATTCGCCGGTAATCGGGCTGACGCGGCCGCCAAACTCGGAACTGATGTATGTATAAGTGGGGCACGGCCAAACCATAGAGCCGCTGCCGCCAGAATAAGAACTGCTGGAATAGCTGCTCGACGAACTCTTATTCGAGCTGGACGAAGAACTGGAGGCCGCACGCTTTGCAGCCGCTTCCTGCTCTGCCTTTTTACGGGCTGCTTCGGCTTCCTGACGGGACAATTCTGCGATTTCATCGCTGATTTGTTCCTGCTCTGCGGCAAGCTGGTCGCTGAGCTTCTGAGCATAGGCGCTGTCATTTTCGGCCTTTGCCAGCAGCTTGCTCAAGTCGGCCTTGTCGTCCTCAAGCTCTGCCTTTTCGCCCTCAAGCGATTCCTTGTAATCCTGTTGCTGCTTGCGGTCAGCTTCGAGCGATGCTTCCATCTCTTGAATACTGTCACGAATCTCGGTGTACTCGGCTACAACCTTCTTGTCAAAGTCCATAATCTGACTGACGTTTTCCATGTTGTCCAGCATATCACCGAAGTTTTTGGAGTTGAGCACAACTTCCAAGTACGACGTATCCCCGTTTTCATACATGACACGGATGCGCGTTTCAAACAATTCCTCTTTGTCAGCCAAGTCTTTTTCGGCCTGCTTCAGATTTTCCTTGGTTTCCTCAATCGAATCGGTCAATGCTTCAATCGCCTGTTCGGTCGCTTCGATTTCCTGTTCAGTCAAGCTGATTTTATTATTCAGTGTACCGATTTGTGCCGCATAGGATTCCTTGTCCTTTTCGTACTCGGCCAACTTCTTTTCAACCTCGGCTTTTTCGCTCTTGATTTCTGCCAGACGGTTGTTTAACTGGGTCTTGCTGGCCGCCATAGCCATACTGAGCGCGCCAAACACGGTGGAACCAATCATCAGCAACGCCAAAACCCCTGCAATGACGGCTGCAATGATGCGATTGCGTTTGTTTTGATACATTGGGAATTCTCTCCTCGCTTTTGTGTCAGCTAAAATAATTCATGGGATTGGTCGTAGAACCATTGACATACACTTCAAAATGCAGATGTGGGCCGGTTGAATTGCCTGTGGAACCAACCGTTCCTATCTGCTGACCGGCTGCGACCGATTGCCCGGCCGAAACCATGCGGCGATTGAGGTGCGCGTAGCCGGTCATCATGCCGCCGCCATGACTGACTACAATATAGTTTCCGTAAGATGATGAAAAATAACTTTTCACAACTGTCCCCGATGCGGCAGCCAACACGGTATTGCCTGACGAAGCGGCAATATCCACGCCCTTGTGAAACTTGCGTGTACCGCTGATGGGATGCGTGCGGTAGCCGTAAGGCGAACTGATGCGGCTATAAGATGGGCACGGCCAAGTCAGCGAACCGCTGTATACCTTGCCGCCTCCACCGCCCCCGCTCGACGCGCTGCTTGCAGCTTCCTGTCGGGACAGTTCCTCGATTTCGTTGTTAATCTGCTCTTGTTCCTTTAACATACGCTCGGCTTCGGCCTTTTTCAGCGCAATATCGCCGTCCACTTTGGCCTTGAGCGTTTTGTATTCCTTTTTCTGCGCCTCAATATCCTCATAAGTCTGTTCCAAACTGTCGGCGTAGTCTTGTTTTTCCTGCCGATTGGATTCCAACTCTGCTTTCTGCGACTCAATGCTGGCCTTGAGGTCTTTGTATTCCTGAACAATCTGTTTGTCATAGTCCATAATCTGGCTGACAATTTCCATATTGTCCAGCATATCACTAAAACTTTGCGAATTGAGCAGCACTTCCATATAAGATGTGTCGCCGCTCTCGTACATCACGCGAATGCGTGTTTCAAATAACTCCTGTTTTTCGTCCAGTGTGCGAATGGTTTGTTCTAACTCTTGTTCTTTTTGTTCAATATCTTCGGTCAAGGTATCAATAACCTGTTCGGTTGCGTTGAGTTCTGCCCGCGTCATCTGAATTTGATAATCCAGCGCGGCAATTTTCTCACTATATTTTTCTGCCTGTCCTTGCAGTTCCTTGACCGCTGCGTTTGCTTCGGCGCGTGCGGTCTTGAGTTCGGAAAGGCGGCTGCGCAGTTGACTGCTGGAAGCAGCCTGTGCCGTTTCGGGTGCCCCGCTGGGGGGCAGCAGCACGCCTGCCAGCATGACAGCCAGCAGACTTGCCGCGATTTTGTTTTTAGAAATTTTGATGCCCATGCCGTCCCCTTACACATCCATAAAGCGGCGAATGGTCAGCGAAGAACCGCCGACGCCGACGATAACGCCCGCACCGCCAAAGATGGCAATGACATAATACATGAGGTCTTCAAAGCCCGCCATAGTGAACTGCGGCAGATTGCCCAAAATAAAATCTGTAAGCTGCTCATAGAGCGCCCATTCCAATCCGAACGCAATCGCACCGGCAACAATGCCGAGTGACAGACCTTCAATGACGAAGGGCCAGCGAATAAACCAGTTGGTTGCACCAACCATTTTCTGAATGGAAATTTCGCGGCGGCGTGCCAACATCGCAAGCTTGACCGTATTGGAGATGATAAAGATGGAGATAAGGCCGAGCGCCACTACCAACGTCACGGCAATCGCCTGAAACATGTGCTGGATTTGCAGCAGACGCGCTACGACTTCCTCATTTGCGACCGCATTGGCGACGCCATCCACGCCCGACAGGGCAATCTTGGTTGCCGACACCTTAGACGGGTCTTTCATGGTGATGTGGAACGCATCGCGCAGCGGGTTATTGGTTTCATCGAAGCCGTCCAGCAGGTCGGCATTCTCGCCCAAGTCCTTGCGGTAATCTTCGAGTGCCTTGTTTTTGTCCTCGAATTCGGCTTCGGCTACATTATCGACCTGCATGACGGTCTTTTGCAGCGCGCGCGCCTCCTGGGTCGTATAGGTTTCATCAATGTAAATGACAATTTCGCTTTCGTTTTGCAGCTTGACAATATTAAGGTCAATATTGTACGACACCAGCGCCGTTGTACCCGTGATAATCAGGCAGACCACGATGACGCTGACCGCCGCAAAGCTCATAAAGCCATGCAGGAATATGTTTCGGAGTCCTTCCTTTAGGAAGTACCCGATACTACTCGTCCGATTCTTCTTCATATGTGTAATACCCACCTGTCTGGTCACTGGCAACTTCGCCCTTATTTATCATGATAACACGTTTTCCGAACTGGTCAACCAATTCTTTTGCATGTGTTACAATCAAGACCGTCGTACCCAGCTCGTTGATTTTTTCAAACAGCACCATCAGTTCCAGCGAGCGTTCCGGGTCAAGGTTTCCGGTTGGCTCGTCCGCAATGATGACGCGCGGATTGTTGACCAGTGCGCGGGCGATTGCCACACGCTGCTGTTCACCACCGGACAACTCGACCGGGCGGCAATCCTCTTTTCCGATTAGGCCAACCAGTTCCAACACATACGGCACGCGCTTTTTGATAATCTTGTTGGAAGCGCCAATGGCACGCATGGCGAACGCCACATTTTCATAAACGGTCTTGTTTTCAATCAGTCGGAAATCCTGATACACAACGCCCAACGTGCGGCGCAGATAAGGAATCTCCCGTTTTTTAATCTTGCCAATATTGAAATTATTGACAAGCACGCGGCCTTCGATAGGGCGCACCTCGGCGGTCAGCATCTTGATGATGGTGGACTTACCCGACCCGGACGCACCCACCAGAAAGACGAATTCGCCTTCCTCGATGCGGAACGTGACCTTATTGAGGGCACGGCAGCCATTGTCATAGACCATGCTGGCCTCTTTCATACTAATCACAGTTTTCGTTCCCTCCTTGGTACGCAGCGTACCTTACCTTAGACGCAATCCGCCCGGGATTTGTTCCCAACTCCCAGGCGTAAAACGAAATTTTTTGGGGTTTTTAGAAATTGCCTTCCTCGCGGCTGGCCAGATACTTGCGTACCATGAGCGCCACTTTAAAGACAATCGCGTGGTCAAATTCGCGCAAATCCAAGCCGGTGAGCTTTTTGATTTTTTCCAGGCGATAGACCAACGTATTACGATGCACAAACAGTTTGCGCGAGGTTTCGGACACATTCAGATTGTTCTCAAAGAACTTTTGAATGGTGAACAGGGTTTCCTGGTCGAGCGAGTCAATCGAACCGCGCTTAAACACTTCGGTCAGGAACATTTCACACAGGGTGGTCGGAAGCTGATAAATCAGGCGGCCGATGCCCAGATTTTCAAAGCTGACGATGGATTTTTCGGTGTCGAACACACCGCCCACTTCAATGGCAATCTGTGCTTCCTTGAACGACTTTGCAATGTCCTTCATCTGCGACGAAATCGAGCCGATACCGATGATGCTCTTGACAAGCAGTTCGGATGACAGCGCCTCCTCCATCTGCTTTGCAACCTTAATCAGTTCCTTGGGTTCGCTGTTGGCCTTGACTTCCTTGACCACAACAATATCCGATTCACTGATATGCAGCACAAAATCGCGCTGTTTATCGGGGAACAAACCCGAAATCACGTCGATTGCAGCAATGTCCACGCGCTCCAATTGGCGCACCAGAAAGACGACGCGCGGCACATCGTTGCCAAAATGCAGTTCACGCGACTTGATGTAGATATCACCGGGCAGGATGTTGTCCAGAATGATATTTTTGACAAAGGTTGCCTTGTCGTGCTTTTCGTCGTACAACGTCTTGATGTTGTTGATTGCAACCGCCGCAAGCGAACAAACCGAACGCGCCAGTTCATCTTCGCCCTGCACAAAAACGGCATATTCAAAGCGTGTGGAGCGGTCTGCAACCGAACGGTAGGTATACCCGCCGAAGCGAATCATATCCCCAGCATAACCCAGTTCGGTTACGGCATCTTCGCGCATTTCACCGATGCGCGGCAAGTCGGTACAGGCAACCACCGCACCGGTCGCATCTACAATACCAATGGTACGGTCTACCGTATCCTTCATTTGCAGAATAATTGATTGGAACAATCTGGAAGCCATTTCCATCACCTTTCCCTTTTCTTCATCAATCTTCTCCGTCCGTGCCTGTGTGCTGCACCCGAATGCCGTTCCCTGCGGCACCCTATCACAACAAAAAATTTCGTATTCTATCTATTTTAAGAAATTATAACACAGGTTCGTCCATTTTTACACAAAAATTTTTCAGAATCTTTGTGTATTTTTCCAATCTGATTCAAATTCCCATATTTTTGCACCATTTTCAGCGGGAGACCGCTTGAAAAAGTGCCTGAATTTCCGCTTCCTGCAAGGCGCGATATTGACCGCGCTCCAGCGCATCGTCGAGTACCAGCGGCCCCATCTCCAACCGCTCCAAATACTCCACTCTGCCGCCCACGGCTGCCACCATGCGTTTGACCTGATGATATTTGCCTTCCCACAAAATCACAAACACTTCGGTTTGTCCATCGGGCTGGCGGCTTCCGATTTGCAGTTCTGCCGGACGGCACACCGTCCCATCTGCCAGCACAACCCCTTGTGCAAACCGTTGGGGTGCATCGTCGGCAAGCGTTCCAGAGATAAGCGCACGATAGCGTTTTGCCACATGACGGCGCGGTGCAGTCAAGGCATGGTTCAAAGCGCCGTCGTCGGTCAAAAGCAACAGCCCCTCGGTGTCTTTGTCCAACCGTCCAACCGGTGCCAATCCTTTGCGCTCGCAGGCGGGAAATAAATCCAGCACGGTTTGCTGTTCTGCGTCTTGGGTTGCAGACAGCACGCCCGCTGGTTTATTGAGCATAAAATAGCGCTCTTTGCGCGCGCGCAGCGGCACGCCGCCCACACAAATTGCATCGCATTCGGGGTCAACCTTGCTTGCCGGGTCACGACAAGGATTTCCGTTGACTGTCACGCTGCCGGCACGAATCTGTGCGCCTACCTCCTTTCGTGAACCAATCCCGCGGGCTGCCAGCACTTTATCCAGCCGCTCTCGCGCCATGCGCATCCCTTCCTTTCCTCAGATAAACATAGCGTACCACTTTTTTGCATTTTGCACAATAGGTCTTGCAAAAAAAACCGAAAATTTTCGTTTTCTCTTGTCAGTTTTTGACAACATCCGGGTAGAAACCCAACCAACATGCACAAAACACCACGTCTGGTTTCTTACAATATGACGACGCACTTTGGATTTATGCAATTTCACGAATGAACGACCGCGCCGCGCAATAAAAAACAGGCCGTCTTAAAAAAGCGGCCTGTTTTGTCTATTCTTCTGTTGCGGTATTTGATTGTGTTGTTTGGTCGGTCGTCTGTGGCTGTGGATGCTCGGTGATACCGCGCACAAATCCATCGGCGTTTTCCGAACAGATATCTGCCGCAATCAGGCGGTCACGGTACAGCACCAGATTGGCGGTCACACCGCTTTCCCCACTGGGGTCATTGAGTACCTGATATACATAAAGCTGGCATTTTCTGCCCTGATAGCGCGTCAAATCCAGCCCCTGTGACTTTTGCAGCGCGTTATAACTCTCATACGCCGCGTCAAAGGTGTCCGGAATCCGCACTTCCTGTTCTGCCACCGGGTTTGCGTCAATCTCCCATCCGTATCCGCGCAAAAATGCCACGCGGTCTTCATTGGTTGCCAGCTTACAAGAGATACTGTTTTCCGCCGCTACGGTGGTCGCCTCATCCCCTCCGGTGAACAGCAGACATCCCACCCCTACGACCATTGCACATACCGTTATCAGTCCGACCAGCAATTTGCGGCGGGTTAATTTCGTCGCATACATTACCATATTGTCCCTTGCCTCCCATCGCGTATCCTTACTCCAAGAATATGGACGTGCAACGAGATTTAGAACAAAAAAGAGGAGCACCCTGTAAAAAGGATGCTCCTACAAATCCCGTGCAGGCCGTGCGCTGCCCGCACGGAATCAAGGGGGACTTTTTTAATCGGCCAGTGCTTCCAGACGTGCCTTGTTCTCGGCAATCACTTTTTCCTGCACCGGTGCCGGGGCTTCATCATAACGGATGAACTCGGACTCAAACGAACCGCGTCCCTGCGTCATCGAGCGCAGTGTAATCGCGTAGTCTGCCAATTCTGCCATCGGTGTTTCAGCCAGAATTTCCTGCAAGCCGCCCTCAACCGGGTTCATACCCATGATACGACCGCGGCGCTTGTTCAAATCACCGATAACATCGCCCATGTACGAATCCGGAATCAGTACCTTCATCGAGCAGATAGGCTCGAGCAGAACCGGCGAAGCCTGCGGAATACCGGCCTTGTATGCCAGACGTGCCGCCATCTTAAACGACAATTCGTTGGAATCGACATCATGGTAAGAACCATCGGTCAGCGTTGCTTTCAGGCCGACCAGCGGATATCCTGCCAGTACACCGTGCTCCATCGCCTCGCGGATGCCTTTTTCGACTGCGGGCCAGAAGTTCTTGGGCACCGAACCGCCGAAAATGCTTTCTGCAAATACGAAATCCTGGTCGGCACACGGCTCAAAATCCATCTTAACATGACCATACTGACCATGACCGCCCGACTGTTTCTTGTGCTTGCCCTCAACCGATACCTTTTTACGGATTTTCTCGCGGTACGGTACAATCGGCTTGGACAACTGCACTTCAACACCAAACTTGTTTTTGAGCTTGGAGCAAATAACATCCAGATGAATGTCGCCCATGCCCGAAATCAACATCTGCTTGGTTTCGGCATTGTATTCGGTCGTAAAGGACGGGTCTTCGTCGCGCAGACGTGCCAGACCGGTCGCCAACTTTTCTTCGTTGCCCTTGTTCTTGGGCGCAATGCCCTGCGAATAGCACGGCTTAGGCAATACAACCGGCTCCAAGTTGACCTTGCGCACCGACATCGACAGTGTATCGCCGGTCTTAGTGGTGACCAGCTTAGCAACTGCACCGATATCACCACAGCCCACTTCGGTCACTTCGGTGGTTTTCTTGCCGCAGATTTCATAGATATGTGCCATTTTTTCATTGGCATCGGCGCGGCGGTTCACCAGCGTCATATCCTGCTTGACCGTGCCGGAGAATACCTTAAAGTAAGAGAATCTGCCATACTGGTCTGCCACGGTCTTGAAAATCATCGCAACCGTAGAACCGTTGGGCGTGCAGTTAATCTCAATCAACTCGCCCTTTTCATCTTCACAGACTTCAATCGGTGCTTCGTCTGGAGACGGCATGTAATCAGCAATGCCCTTGAGCAGCGCATACGAGCCGATACCGGTCGCAACCGTACCACAGAATACCGGCGCAATGACCAAATCGCGCACGCCCTGACGGATACCGGCAATCAGTTCTTCATCGGAAAATTCTTCGCCAGCGAAGTAGCGCTCCATCAATTCTTCAGACAGTTCGGCCACGTTCTCGCACAAAGCCGCACGGTGCTGATTGATGCGGTCAACCATGTTGTCTGGAATCGGGATTTCGACACGCTTGGTGCCTTCCATTTTGTATGCCTTGCGGATAACGCAGTCAACAACGCCGACGGTATCGCGGTTGCCCTCGAAAATCGGGACGACAATCGGACAAACCGAAACACCGAACTGCTTTTGCAGCTTGTGCAGCGAAGTATAGTAATCGGAATTTTCCTCGTCAATTTTGGATATGTAGAACATACGCGGCATTCTGCGTTCTTCGGCGCGCTTCCACGCCTTTTCGGTGCCAACGCCCGGCCCTGACTTGCCAGTTGCCACAATCAGCGCCGACTCTGCCACGCGCATTGCCTGATTGACTTCGTTTTCAAAATCAAAAAATCCCGGTGTATCAAGCAGATTTATCTTGCAATCGTTCCATACGACTGGTGCAACAGCGGTCGAAATGGAGAACTGGCGCTTGATTTCTTCGGGGTCGAAATCACAGACCGTGTTGCCTTCGGGTACTTTTCCGACGCGGTCGGTGACGCCCGAAGTAAACAGCAGGCTTTCCACCAGCGAGGTCTTACCATCGCCGCCATGGCCCATAATACATACGTTACGAATCTTGTTTACCGGAAATGTCGCCATAATTACACACTCCTGCCATTTTGTTGGTTCAATTTGCGCACATAGGAGTCAATTACTCCTTGTCCGTAATTATAAACCATATCCAAGAGAATTGCAACCGATTTTTTATGCAGTATGCACATTTTTACAAAAAATATGAAAAACACCGCCCAAATGAGCGGTGTTTTTTGCACAATTTTTTATCCTCAAAGTCCCTTTCTCGTATGGAAAGTGACAAAAAAGGACGGAATGTACCACAGAATGAGATAAAGCAGCACATTTTTGGGTGTTACAGCTTCGGGATGTCCGGTTGCCGCCAGATAGAACATCAGCAGCAGGCCGCACGCGCCGCCGACTGCACCCAGAATCAAATTCGAGCGCATTGCACCCGACAGCTTATCAGCCGACTGGTGAACCTGTGCAAACGGCACAATACCATCACGCGACAAAATCGCGCACACCCGGTCGCCCATCACATAGGAGGACGAAGACACAATCGCAACGCGGTCGGAAGCCACTTCGCCGATACGTCCGCGCCGGGTTTCGAACATCTTCTGCACCATTTCGGGCGAAATGTTAAAGTCACGGGTTGCCAATTCTGGCATAACTTTCAGGCGCAGCAACGCTTGAAGCGCACTAAAGGTCTGTGCATTAGAATGGTAAGTGAGCTGAATCACACCGGCAGGCTGTCCATTGATGACCACATACACACCTGTCTCAACATCACGGCCTTTTTTCGGCTCTTGCACGGGCATACCCATACGCGCCATATAAGCCGCCGTGCCCACCAGCACGGTATCGCCACCGATTTCACCCGACAAACCGCCCAAATCATATACCTTGATATTGGTTGCACGCGCCGGGCGTCCATACTGTTCGTGCAGTGCTTCTGCCAAGAGTTTTCCGATTTCCATGCCATAGCCATCGGTGACCGCAACCGCATAAGACAACAGTTTTTCCGGTGTATAGCCACTGTGCGCACGCACTTCGTTTATCGTGATGGTGCCGCCGGGGAACAAATCACTGTCCTGAATCAGCGCACGGCGCGCCTTGCGCACACGGAATGCCGCCTGACCGCTGGCCAGTGCAGCACCCTCGGACAACAAACGGCGCGACACATTGTAGTATGCGCGTCCAAACGCGCACAAAATGGGCAGCGGGCTGGAAATGGTCAGCATAGCCGACAATGCCCAGAAAAAGTTATCAATTTTTTGCTGCATCATGGACGAGATGACCGCAAAGACCACAGATGCCACCAGCATGACCGGCGCATAGATGCGGGCAAACCGCTCCATGGAATCCGGGCGTTCCAGTTCGCGTTCAAAGTCCTCGCGCTCACTCATGCGCACCTTAACCGTGCGGCGCGCATGTTCGGTGCTGTCATGGTGATAGTACACGCCCATCGGGTTTTCGTGCAGCGTGACCGCTTTATAAGCGCGCGCACGTCCAGCACAGCGGTTTTTCTCCTCCCTCATGGCTGCATACAACAACAAAATGCAGATGGACGAGTACGGCAGCACGCCGCCCCAGTGGGCAATCAGGAAGGTCATACAGTGCAGCACCGCCGCCATATTTGCCAATGCGACAAGGGATGCGCGGTCGGCCTTGCCCGTGACCAGTTTATAAAATCCATCACCAATGACATCAATGCCAATGAGCATGGAGACAATCTGAAATGCAATCTGTGTCAGCACAAACAAAAGCGGATTCTGCGCATACCCAATCATGCTGGGAATGGGCAAAGACAGGCTTTCGGCTATGGTCAAATACAGTGCAATGATACCGAAAATCAACACCGGAATGGCGCGGCGACCCAGATTCTTGGCGCGGCGATTGGCAATGCTCATCGCCTTCGCCGGTTCCATCAGTTCAATCTCATCATCGTCATCATCATCTACCGGACGCGATTTGGGTTTGTAATGCGATGCGCCCGATTTGGATGTTGTGCGCGGCGCATTGTCTTCATCCTCTTGCTGCGGCGGCATTTCCTGAGCTTCCCGACGCGGCAGGCGAATTTCCTGTTGCTGCATCTTGTACGGCTCAGCCGTCTGATTAGCCGCTGTGTTCTTCGGTGCGGCAGCCGAACGGGTTGTATTGGTCGTCGGGCGGGGCGCCTGTTTCTGTGGAGCCGGGCGCTTGGCTTCGTGCTCGGCGTTGGCTTCGTCCACGACCCCACTGACTTCGGCTAAAATATCATCCAAACTAAAGGTACGCCCTGCTGTCCGATTGCTTACGGGAGTCTGCTGTGGCGCTTGGGATGGCTCTATCTTTTCCACGCGCTTTTTCGGTTCGGGTACATCCTCTCCGAGCAACCGGCGAATATCATTGAGTTCGGAAGTATCAAATTTATTGCTCATTGCTCTCCTCACTTCCCACAAATCCGACGGCGCACAGCCTCAAACAGCAACACCGCCGCAGCATTGGATGCGTTGAGCGAGTTGACCTTGCCGCGCATCGGAATGCTGACAATAAAATCACATTTTTGACGCACCAATCGGCTGATGCCCTCCCCCTCTGAGCCAATGACCAGCGCGGTCGGCCCGGCAAAGTCTGCGTCATATAAATCGACCGTTCCATCGGCTTCTGCACCGAAAATCCATACACTGCGCTCTTTGAGGGTATCGAGCAAAGCGGCAAGATTGACCGTTTTGTGTACCGGCATATGCGCCAACGCACCCGCTGACGCGCGTGCGACAACCGCAGTCAAACCAACTGCGCGGCGTTTGGGAATAATCACGCCATGCGCGCCCGCGGTTTCTGCCGAACGGATAATCGCACCCAAGTTGTGCGGGTCTTCAATGCCGTCACAAATGACAAACAGCGGCGCTTCTCCTTTTTCCTGCGCATTTTGAAACAAGTCATCCAGCGACGCATAGGCATGTGCCGCAGCTTGCGCAATCACGCCCTGATGGTTTCCGGTTGCGCTCATGGCATCCAGTTTACGGCGGTCACACTCGACCACCGGAACACCACATTTACGCGCCAATGCGATGATATCGCCCATGCGCGCGCCTTGTGCTATCCATATTTTATCGCAGTCCTGACCGGCACGCAGACATTCTGCAACTGCGTTGCGGCCTTCTAGCAGCGAAGAAGCGTCGATTTCTTCGGGCTGTCTTGGACGGGGTTTTCTATCTTTTGGATTGTGCATATTCTGCTCCATCTCTTTTTAAAATATAATTTCCAGTCTGGAATTTATTATAACATACTCAATTCGGCCGGTTCAATGTTGATTCGATGAATTCACCGAATTGTTACCCAATTTTATGCACATTTCTCACAAATCCGGCGCATAAAAAGACGGCTCCACGAAAGGGAGCCGTCTTTAACCTGTCTGCGAGGACAGAGACTTTTATACATTAAAGAATTTCTGGTGAATTGCCTTGACTGCCTTTTCGCTGTCCTCCTCGTTGATGAGCACCGAAATCTTAATCTCAGAAGTCGAAATCATACGGATGTTGATACCCGCGCTGGCCAGTGCTTCAAACATCATGGCTGCAACGCCCGGATTGGAGGCCATGCCAGCACCAACGATGGAAACCTTTGCCACGCCGGTGTTGATGGACACGGTTTCAAAATCCAGAACATCTTTATTGTGCTCCAGAATCTTGCCCACTTCATCGGCTTTATCCTGCGGAATGGTGAACGTAATGGACTTGCGGCCCTTCTGACCGACCGACTGCAAGATAATGTCAACATTGACCTTGTTCTTTGCCAGAAGCGAGAATACCTTGAACGCAACGCCCGGTTCATCCCGCAGATTGATAATGGCGACACGCGCACAGTTATTGTCACGGGCTACGCCGCTTACATTCATTTTCTCCATGTCAGAACCCTCCTTGACTTTGGTACCCGAATTGCGGGTAAAGCTGGACACAACTTCCAAATCCACATTATACTTCTTGGCCATTTCAACCGAACGGTTGTGCAGAACCTGTGCGCCCAGCGTCGCCAGTTCCAGCATCTCATCATAAGTGATGGCATCGAGTTTGCGGGCATCCTTTACAATGCGCGGGTCTGCGGTGTATACACCGTCTACATCGGTGTAAATCTGGCACAAATCGGCGCCCAGCGAAGCGGCGATTGCAACCGCGGTGGTATCCGAGCCGCCACGCCCCAACGTCGTGATATCATCCTGTTTGTTAATGCCCTGGAAACCTGCCACAATGACAATACGGTTGCGGTCAAGCTCGGAGCGGATGCGCTCGGCAGTTACCTTGCGGATACGGGCTTCCGAATAGTGAATATCGGTTTCAATGCCCGCCTGCCAGCCGGTCAGAGAGATGACCGGATAGCCCAGCTTTTGCACAGCCATTGCCAGCAGAGCCATAGAAATCTGCTCGCCCGCCGACAGCAATACATCCATTTCACGCTTGGATGGACGGTCATTCAGCTCAGCCGCCTTTGCGATGAAGTCATCGGTTGTATCGCCCTGTGCCGACACGACCACAACGACCTGATTGCCGGCTTTATAAGTAGAAGTAACGATGTCTGCAACATTTTGCAGGCGCTCGGTATTGGCGACAGAGGTGCCGCCGAACTTCTGAACAATCAAACTCATTTTCTTTGTATCCTCCTTCGGAACCGGCCTGTTTGCCAGCCCTTACGATGCAAAATTAAAAACGGGAAACGGTTGCGCCGACTTCGTCACAAGTCAGGCGAATGGGCTTCCAGTGCGGAAAGTTCTGTTCACAGTACATCTGTGCGCGGGATAAATAGGTCTTATCCGACGCATCGACCACAGCGATAATGGACGGGCCTGCACCCGAAATAAACGCGCCCAGCGCGCCCATGCACTTGGCAGCGTGTACGACCTGTGTACCGTCCGGAATCAGACCAAAGCGGTACGGCTGGTGCAGACAATCTCCAACTGCAACCCCGACGTTTTCCAGTTTTCCGGTCGTGAGCGAACCGGCAAGCAGTGCAGCACGCGCCAGATTGAATACGGCGTCGTGATGGGCAACCTTTTCGGGCAGCGCGGCACGCGCTTTTTCGGTCGAAAGCTCAAAATCCGGAATAAAGGTGATAAAGTCCACCGTGCCGTTCATGGGCACGCGCACACTCCATACCTTGCCGTATTCGAGCAGCGCCACACAGAATCCGCCCAAAATCGCGGGCGTTGAGTTATCGGGGTGTCCTTCAATCGAAGCCGCAAGGTCGATGATATTTTCCTGATTGAGCGGGTCACCCAGCAGCGCATTGGCACCCAAAATACCAGCTACGGTACACGCTGAGGACGAACCCAGTCCGCGTGTCTGCGGGATGGCGCAATCTTCCACGATTTTCAAACCTTTGAGCGGCTTTCCACAGATATCATACACCTTTTTTGCACATTGGTAAATAAGATTTGTCTCATCTGTCGGAATTTTTTCGCCGCGCACATCGCTGATGTCGATGTGGTCACATTCTTCCATTGTGATGACATTATAGAGGTCGAGCGCAATGCCAATGCTGTCATAGCCCGAACCCATATTGGCGCTGGTCGCCGGTACTTTTACTGTAACACCCATGCGTGTTTTCCCCTTCTTTCTCACAGTACGCGCATTGCCCCTTGAACGTTCGGCAGTTTTTCGCGCAATTCGGCTGCCGTCATCGGAACGGTCAGGGTTGCGCCCGGCACTGCCTTTTCGGTCAGTTCAGCCGACAATTCTCCACGCACATACCATGTGCTTTGCAGTTCATCGAGCGGAAGCAGCAACTGCTGTGCACCGTCGCCCCACTCGACCGGACGGCGCTTTTCGCGGTGCGCCATCGCGTCCATCATATCGGCAACCACAGCCGATGCGGTCGCATGTTTGCCCGCGCCCTGTCCATAGAACATGACTTCGCCCACCATATTGCCGGTGACCAGAATGCCATTAAATACATCTTCCACACAGGCCAGCGGGCTGGTCTTGGACACCAGATGCGGGGCGACAAAGGCAAAGACCTTGCCCGACTCGGTGCGCTTGGCGCGGCCAATCAGCTTAATCACATAGCCCAGCTTGCTGGCCGCCGCGACATCGTCCAGCGTAATATGTGTGATACCCTCGCACGAAACCGCGTCGGGGTCAATCTTATCGCCGAACGCCAAATCGGACAGAATACAAATTTTACGGCAGGCATCATGGCCTTCAATATCGGCAGTGGGGTCGTTCTCAGCATAGCCCATCTTTTGCGCCTGTTTCAGCGCGTCGTCAAACGCCACACCATTGTGAATCATCTGGCTTAAAATATAGTTAGTGGTTCCGTTGAGGATACCGCAGATTTCGTCAATCCGGTTTGCCGCCAAGCACTGCATCATCGGGCGAATCAGCGGGATACCGCCGCCGACCGATGCTTCAAACAGATAGTTGACGTTGTGTTCTTTTGCCAGTGCGAGCAGCTTTTCGCCGTGTACGGCAACCAGTTCCTTGTTGGACGTACACACGCTCTTGCCCGCTTTCAGGCATCGCTTGGTAAACTCGTAGGCTGCGCCGACACCGCCCATGACCTCGGCAACCACGGTGATTTCCGGGTCGTTTTCAATGACCGAAAAATCGGTCACAAATTTATCTGCATAGGGCAGCTGCGAAAAATCGCGCAGGTCAAGCACATACTTGACTTCTACTTGCTCGCCCACCGCGTGCGCAATCTGCGCCGCGTTCTGTTCCAATACATCATAAACACCTGAGCCGACCGTGCCGTGACCCATTATCGCAACCTTCAACATAACAAAGCCTCCTAGACTATTTTGATTATTCGCTTGCTACCACTTCGATATGCAGCACACCGTCGAGCGCCTCTGCGCGCTGCATGAGCGCATCGACTGTACACTTCATTTCCTCTGTGCGGGCGGCAATCGTGACGGCTGCCTGCCCACTCATCGGGATACTCTGGTTAATGGTCAGCAGGTTTGCGCCCACGCGGGCGAACAGCCCCAAGATACTGGACAACACCCCCGGACGGTCAGAGAGCATCAGGTGGAACGTAATGATACGGTCATGCGCCGCCTCATAAAAGGGGCGGATGCCGTCTTTATACTTGTAATACGCCGAACGCGAAAGCCCTACACTTTGTGCAGCCTCGCTCGCCGTGCGCACACGACCGGCTTTCAGGGCAGCGTTTGCCCGGACGACTTTTTGAAATACCTCCGGCAGAAGTGCCCGTTCCACGAGGTAATATTTGGGTTCATTTTCCATATTGTTCTCCATGCAAATACACCTGTCTTTCTCGCGCTTCATTAGCATACCATAGAATATACCGAGTTGCAAGAGCAATTTGCAATATTTTTCAACAATTTTTGCTTTATTTTTTATTATCCATTCAAAATTGAATGTTTTTTTTGCATCTTGTCCGCGGTAAATTTAGCAGAATGAAGTGTAAAACCCACAAACGCAAATCCATTTTTGTGCAAATTGCAAAGGACAGGTGTGCGCGCACGGACAACACAAAAAAACACGCATCTGCAAAAATCAGATGCGTGTTTTGTGCTTATACGTTGGATTGGTCATCGGGAGGTGTCTGCGTATCGTCCTCCTGCGGCAAATCTGCAACCTGTTCCGCGGGAATCTGTTGGGATTCGGGCAGGTCGGTCACAACCGGTGCTTGTTCTTCCGGCATGTTTTTTTGCTGCTGTACCGGCTCGGTTCCGGTCTTTAGTTCTTCTTCAGACGGTGCCACACGGTCGGGCACATCCTCACCATTATACAGCTTGCGGAAGGTATCGCCGTCCATCGTTTCATTGCGTAGCAAATACTCAGCTACACGGGTCATCTGCTCGCGGTTTTCTTCGAGCAGCTTGCGGCAGCGGGTATTCGCCTGCTGAATCAAGCGGTGAATTTCTTCGTCAATCTCGGCGGCCTTGGCGTCCGAATAACCCTTGCCTGCGGCAAAGTCAAGGCCCAAGAAGATTTCACCGCCCTGCATGTCATAATCAACCGGGCCAATCTTATCACTGAAACCGTAGTTGATGACCATAGCGCGCGCCATTGCGGTTGCCTGCTTAATGTCACCGTATGCGCCTGTGCTGATGTCGTCCATTGTCAGCTCTTCGGCAACACGACCCGCCAGACAAACCACCAGATAATCTTCCATATACCGGCGGGTGCGGTACGCCTTGTCCTCTTCAGGCAGCGGCATAGTGAAGCCGCCAGCGCCGTTGGAACGCGGGATAATCGTGATATGGTGTACCGGGTCTTGGGTGGGCAGCACATGGAACGCGATAGCGTGACCGGCTTCGTGGTAGGCGGTCAACCGCTTGTCGTCCTCGTTGACCACATGGGTCTTTTTCTCCACGCCCATGACCACCTTGAGCAGAGATTGCTCAATTTCTTCCAGCGTAATAAACTTTTTATTGCGCCGTGCAGCCAGCAAGGCCGCCTCGTTGAGCAGGTTTTCCAAATCTGCACCGGTAAAGCCGGCTGTGGTCTGCGCAATGGATTTGAAGTTTACATCGGGGTCAAACTGTTTGCCGCGTGCATGTACCTTCAAAATCGCTTCACGGCCGATGACATCGGGCGCACCGACATACACCTGACGGTCAAAACGACCCGGACGCAACAGCGCATTGTCCAGAATGTCTTTTCGGTTGGTGGCCGCGATGACGATAACGCCTTCGTTTGCGCCGAAGCCGTCCATCTCGACCAGCAACTGGTTGAGCGTCTGTTCGCGTTCATCGTGACCGCCGCCCAAACCGGCACCGCGCTGACGGCCAACCGCGTCAATCTCGTCGATAAACACGATAGCAGGTGCATTTTTCTTGGCCTGCTCGAACAGGTCACGCACACGCGATGCGCCGACACCGACATACAGTTCAACGAAGTCCGAACCGGAAATCGACAGGAACGGCACGCCCGCTTCCCCTGCAACCGCCTTGGCAATCAGCGTCTTACCGGTACCCGGAGGGCCTACCAGCAGCACGCCCTTGGGGATACGCGCACCAATTTCAATAAACTTCTGCGGGTTTTTGAGGAACTCGACGATTTCCTGAAGTTCTGCCTTTTCCTCATCGGCACCGGCAACGTTGGCAAACGTGACCTTGTTCTTGTCGTCGCTGGCCATCTTGACCCGTGCACGACCGAACTGCATCGGATTTCCACCGCCGCCGCCCTGTTTGTTCATCATAAAGTACCACAACAGACCGAACAGAATGAGCACAATGAGATAGGGCACAAAGCTTGCCCACCACGGCATCTCTACGGTTTTATAGGTATACTCCTTGATGATACCGGCATCGTGCTGCTCTCGAATGAGCTGGCCGAGGTCGGTGTAAAAAACATTCAGATACGGCACTTTTGCTGTGACCTTGGAACCCTTGGGTTCATAAAGCTTCATGGTCAGCGTGCCGTCATTATACTCAAACGACTCGACATTCTCCTGCTCAAACAGGGTGACGACCTGTGAGTATTGTACCTCCTGGCTTTTGTTGCCCATGCTCAGCATATAGCTGACCGCACTGAGCATCAGGAGAATGATGATTAGATAAAGGCCGAAGCCTTTCATTTTCCCTCTCAAATCGGTTTCCGACTCTCCTTTCTTGGGCGCGTCCCAGCGGACGCGCGGTTATTCGCCGCCGTAAACGGCAGGTTTGAGAATGCCAATATACGGCAGGTTGCGGTATTTTTCCGCATAGTCCAAGCCGTAGCCGACGACAAATGCGTCGGGAATCTCAAAGCCCAGATAATCAATCGGCACATCGACCTTACGGCGGTCGGGCTTGGACAGCAGCGTACACAGGCGGATGGAAGCCGCACCGCGCGCTTTGAGCACCTTAATCAAAAAGCTCAGCGTCACGCCCGAATCCAGGATATCTTCCACGATAACCAGATGACGGCCATCAATCTTGCTGCCAATGTCCTTGATAATCTGCACTTCCCCTGTGGTCTTTGTGCCCGCGCCATAGCTGGACACGGCCATAAAGTCGATGTTGCAGGGAATGGTGATTTGGCGTGTCAGGTCTGCCATAAATACATAGGAGCCTTTGAGCACACTCACAATCAGCGGATTTTTGTCCGCATAGTCGGCGCTGATGCGTGCGCCCAGTTCTTTTACCTTGTCCGCCAGCTGCTGCTCGGAGAACAAAACTTCCTGGATATCATTTTTCATCATCTTTACAACCCCTCAAAACGGAATTCAAATGTGTCTCCGCCGTGCGCTATCCGGCTTTGGTCCATGCCGACTCCCTGCACAAGAATTACTCCCTGCTGGTCTGCGATGACCGCCAGACGCGCACGAGCAGACGGCGGAATACGCCGGTCAGAAAAGATGCGCTTGAGCTGCCGCGCGCCGCGGGCCTCGGGCAATGTCAGCCGGTCGCCCGGAGCTGCCACACGCGCGTACAGCGTACCGATGTTTATTGTACCACAATCTACCAGAAAAGTATCGCACGATTTGTGAAAAACTTCGCCCGGTTTTTTGCGTTTTACAGTCAATATGGTAGGTGTGTCCCATAATCGGGCACGGAATCCGTCGAATAGAGGCACGGGCTGCCGTGCCGGTTCATGCAAAATGCGCAAGCAGCCTTGTTCGCGATAGGCGCGGAACGCGCCCGGCAAGTCACAACTGCGCTCGCCGCCGCCCTCCAGCAAGTGGGTGAGCAGCGCAATATGCCGCGCCGATACCTGCCGCATGGGAACACCCGCACGGGTCAACAAGCCGGTCAACATGCGGCTGCGCACGGCGGGAAAGGTGTCAAAAGCGCTGAGTGCCGTGCCACCGTCGATGCGTGCGGCTGCAAGCGCCTGTTCTGCCAGTGCGCAAAGCGCCTTGTCATCTTCGCGCAGTTGCTCTGCCAACCGCTCCGCCGCCTGTGTGCAGGCCGGATTGATACCGCGCAGCACGGGTACAACCGCATGACGGATGCGGTTGCGCGTGTAGTCCTGCGTTAAATTAGAACTGTCGGTCACAAACCCCTGCCCACGCTCGCGCAGATAGCTTTCGACCTCGGCGCGGGTAGCCGCCCAAAGCGGGCGCACAATCGCGCCGCGCACAGGCGGAATACCACCCATTCCCTTGGCTCCAGTTCCACGCGCCAAATGAAACAGCATGGTTTCCAGATTGTCGTCGGCTGTGTGGGCGGTTGCAATACGCGCGATGTCCTGCCACGCCGCACAGTCAGCCAGACGCGCATAGCGCAGACGGCGCGCCGCCGTCTCTACGCTCTCGCCTACCTGCTCGGCATAGGTTGCCACGTCCTCCCGCTCGCTTGTCAGTGGGATTGCCAGCTTCATGCACAGGTTGTGGACGAATGCGGCATCGCGGTCGGACTCGGCACCGCGCAAACAGTGATTGAGGTGATAGGCGTGCACCCGATACCCCAGCGCGGACAGTACGCACACCAGCGCCACCGAATCGGCACCACCTGAAAGCGCACACAGCACCGGTTGACCGGGCTGCAACATGTCATAACGCGCAATGGTGCGCGCGGTCTGTTGTTCCAGATTCATGAGTGAATACGGTCACGCGATGAAAACGTAGTATACTGACCAATCCACTGCAATTCCACCGTACCGGTTGCACCGTGACGGTTTTTTGCAATGATGATTTCGGCTACGTTCTTATCATCACTTTCGGCGTCGTAGTAATCGTCTCGATAGATGAACATAACAATGTCGGCATCCTGCTCAATCGCGCCCGATTCGCGCAGGTCGGACAACATAGGCCGTTTGTCGGCACGCTGCTCGGCTGCACGCGATAGCTGGGACAGGCACACGACCGGCACATTGAGTTCCTTTGCCATGATTTTCAGGCTTCGGGAAATCTCTGCAACTTCCTGCACACGGTTTTCACTGCGTCTGCCGCCGGTCTGCATGAGCTGGATATAGTCAATCACAATCAGCCCCAATTCCTCACCCAACCGGCGGCACTTTGCCTTGATTTCTGCCACGGTAATGGCGGGGTTATCGTCTACATAGATGTGCGTCTTGGCAAGCACGCTGGTGGCACGGGCAATTTTCATCCAGTCATCAGGATTTAAGTTGCCGGTTTTGAGTTTGTGCGAGTCGAGCAGCGCTTCACTTGCCAGAAAGCGTGAAGCAAGCTGGTCTTTGCTCATTTCGAGCTGAAACACCGCTACATCCTTGCCCGACGCTTTTGCCGCATTCAGTGCCAGATTGAGTGCGAATGCCGTTTTACCCATGCCGGGACGGGCGGCGACCAAAATCAAGTCGGACTTGTTCAGCCCGGTCAGCGCGACATCCAAATCGCGGAATCCGGTGGACAGGCCGGGGATATCGCTGTCTGACCGGCTGCGCTCGTCGAGCTGTGCATATAAATCCATAATAACCGACTTAATATGCGATAATCCCTTGATTTCGCGCCCCTGCCGCACATTATAAATCTTCTGTTCGGCCAATTCGGCAATCTCGGACGCCGAACCGGCGCCCGCGAAGGCTAGATTTTGAATTTCACCGGCCGCGTTCGCAATCGCGCGCAACATACTCTTGTCGCGCACAATGGCGGCATATTCCTTGACATTGGCCGAAGTCGGTGTGACTTCCATCAACTGCATGAGATAAGCGCGGCCGCCCGCTTCATCGTAATAGCCCTGCGCCTTGAGGCGGTCGAGCACGGTGACCGGGTCAATCTTGAGCGCACTGTTAAACATGGAATAGATAGTCTCAAAAATGCGCTGATGTTCTTCGGCATAAAAGTCATCGGGGCGCAATAGTTCAATGACCTCTGCAATGCAGGCGGGGTCAATGAGCATGGAACCGATGACCGCCTGTTCCGCCTCCAGACTCTGGGGCAACTGTCTGGACAGCAGTTCATCTGCCATGGATAGGTTCCTTCCTTTCCCGTATTCTAGCTCAGGCTTCTACCACGTCTACCGTGATGTCGGCAACGATTTCGGGGTACAGCTTAGCCTTGACAATGGTTGTGCCAAAGGTCTTAATCTGCTCCATCACAATCTTATTCTTGGGAATATCCATACCGTGCTGGGTCTTGAGGCACTCGGAAACCTCCTTGGCGGTCACAGCACCGAACAGTCGGCCACCCGTGCCGCCCTTAGCTGCAACCTTGACGCGCACTTCCTTGAGCTTTGCCGCATATTCCTGTGCAGCCGCCTTTTCGACCGCTGCGCGATGGGCTGCCGCCTCGTCTGCCTGACGCTTGAGGTTAATATTATCGGCGTTTGCGATAACTGCCAGTCCGCGGGGCAGCAAAAAGTTTCTGCCGTAGCCCTCGCTGACCTCAATCATTTCGCCCTTTTTGCCCTGACCCTTTACGTCTGCTTTCAAAATGACTTTCATAGTAAATTTCCTCCGTGATGTTTAATATTATATTATAAGTAGCTTATAATCAACAAAAATACGTCCGTTATCCGTCCTCTTCCTCGCTCTGCTGATAACGCTCAATGGCGTGCCGCGCATCGACTTCGACTTCTCGCACCGAACCGTGCATAATCTGTGCGCCAGCCGACGAGTGATTGCCGCCGCCGCCCAGATATTCCATAATCAATTGTACATTGACCGTGCCATCCGAACGCGCCGAAATCAACACATCGTCGCCATTGCGAAAGACCACGACCGACGCGCGAACACCGTTGATATTCAGCAGATTGTCGGCAGCTTTGGCAGCGGTTGCGCGGTCAACTTCATCCTGCGTGACCGCCAGTACAATACCTTCTCCGCAGTCCTGCGCCCCCGCAATAATGCGTTGACGGGCGATGTATTCTTCAAAGCTGCACTGAAACAGCTTCATAACCTCGCTCATATCAGCACCCGCACGTTTGAGGTAAGCGGCCGCTTCAAAGGTGCGCACACCGGTTTTGACGGTAAATCCCTTGGTGTCCAGATAGATGCCCGCCAGCATACATTCTGCCTCGGTTTTTAACACTTCGCTGGTGGGCACCATATATTGCAGCATTTCGCTGACCAACTCACAGGTAGAGGAGGCATACGGCTCATGCAGATTGAGTGCAAAATTTTCGATATAGCTGGCGGCACGGCGATGGTGGTCAATAACCGCCACTTTGTTAATGGATTCCAATAGCGGTTGGGATTCCACATAGTCCGGCCGATTGGTGTCCACAACAATCAAAAGGGTATTAAAATCACATTTGACCATTGCTTCATCGGGTGACATCAGAATATCTTGATATTGCGGTATCGCCTGAATCTTGTCAATCAGGTCATGCGCCATATTGCGCTCCTCATTGATGACGATATGCACTTCTTTCTCACGGTGCCGCACGGCACAAGCCATGCCAACCGCCGCGCCAAAGGCATCCATGTCGCTCATCTTGTGCCCCATAATCATAACTTGAGACGAATCTCGAATGAGCTGAATCAGGGCATTTGCCACAACGCGCGACTTGACCTTGGTGCGCTTTTCCACTTCCTTGGACAGTCCGCCGAAAAAGTCAAAGTTATAGCGGGTCTTGATGACCGCCTGGTCACCGCCCCGCGACAGCGCCATATCCAGCGCCACACCTGCGTTGCGCCAGTTTTCCTCATAGCTTTCGCCCTCTTTGCCGATACCGATGGATAAGGTTGCCAGCACACCTGCACGGCTTTGAATCTGACGCACATCTTCCAGAACACTGAACCGCTTTTGCTTGAGTTTTTCAAACTCCACTTCTTCCAGCACAAAAATATATTTATCTCGGTCATATTTGCGCAGCAAAGCGTGACTGTCCTTTGTCCACTCGCCAATTTTGCGGTCAATATCTGCCAAAATACTGGACTTTTCCGAGTCGGTTGCGTCTTTCATCAGTTCTTCATAATTGTCAATCGAAATGATGGCGACGACCGGGCGACTGCGGGTATAAGCGCTTCTCAAATCTATCAGTTCGGTGCAGGGCACGAAATAGACGAGCATCAGAGTTTCTTCCGGATGCTCGGAATTGGAAGCAAGCAGATTACCAAAGACCCAAAACACATTTTTTCCGATGCGGACTTCTCCCGGATACTGTGGTTTACCTTCCATGAGCCAATGCATATCAAACGTCGGGGCAAGGTCGGTTATCTTTTCGTTGAGCGCCGACTCATAGTGTCCGGTGCTTTCACAAAAGGCATCATTTGCCCAGATAATCTCACCGGTTGCCGCATGTGCAATCGCGGTCGGCATGGGAAACCGTGTGATAGAAGCGCGCGTTGCATCACCAAGCGACAGCGTAACCTTCTGCATATATTTGATGATATCTCGACGGCGCATTCGTTCGCGGTAGCGATACAGCATAAACAGGCTGGCATCGACCGCAATGCCCACAATCGCAAAGGCAACCGAAATATAGGCACACGCCAATGCAAACAGCAGAAAAACGATAAAATAAAACTGATGGCTGGGCTGCAAGAGCTTCTTCAATCGCTTGTCCAAAGCAAAGGCCCTCCTGTTACACATAATTATACAGATACAGTATACCAAAACCCTGCCCTAATGTAAATGAGAACTTCCTGCCAAGCGCAAACTTGTCACACATTCGGAAATATGGTAAAGTATGGGCGATACCTATTTTTTAACAGGAGGCGTTTTCATTATGCAATTTTCTTTTTACCACACCAACTATAACGTCCGTGATTTGGAGCGTTCGCTCAAGTTCTATTCCGAAGCACTCGGCCTGACCGAGCAGCGCCGCATCAACGCCGAAGATGGTTCGTTTATTATCGTCTACTTAGGCGACGGAGTCAGCCCGTTCTCGCTCGAACTGACTTGGCTGCGTGATTGGGAGCGCGACTACAATCTGGGCGACAACGAGTTCCATCTGGCTTTTCATGTGGACGATTATCAGGCAGCACACGACAAACACAAGCAGATGGGCTGCATCTGCTTTGAGAATCCCGCGATGGGTATTTACTTTATCAGCGACCCGGACGGTTACTGGCTCGAAGTGGTTCCGGCGGACAAGTAAACAGAAAAGCTGCATCCAACCGTTGGGATGCAGCTTTTTTATTTTATGAGGAGACTTGGTGCCAACCTGTCAACGCCTTATTTGACAAAAAATCCATTGGGCAGCCGGCGGCCATCCGAGTTATTGGTGGAAGTCGTGGGCGAATTGATAACACGTTCTTGGTAATACATAACCGACGACGAACCGCCGTCCAGATTACAAGCCTGTACCGCGCCATATTCCCACAGCACATCCCGGCAATCCACGCCGCGGCAGCCCATTGAACTGCCTTTGCCGCGCCCATTGACCACCAACATCAAAACGGTCAGGTCTTCGGTCTGTCCGATAGCAGTACGCGGCTGAAGGCTTTCAATCGCGCCCAATTCCTCAATTTTCTGCCCATTGACGATGAGTGCCGGGCCAAACTCGACCGCGTCCACCATCTGTTCTGCCGTGGTGGTATCGCCAATCAGAAAACGGTGCTGTTCGTCGAATCCGATGATTTTATAACCATGTCCAAACTGGCCTTGCAGCACTTCGCCGTCGTGCTTGATATATCCATACGGTGTGCCGCCTTCGGCAACCTCACCGTTGTCGATAAAGCCCGACGCATTGATGCCCAAGATTGCCCCGTTGTATTCGGCCAATTCGGGCATACGCTGTCCTTCCTGCTTGCCCATGCCCTTACACAGACCAAGACTGACGCGCGACGGGTCTTTGACAATGGCAAGATAACCCGTATACTCGGTTCCCAACATGCCTTCTCGTTCCAATCGGGCAATCATCAAACTTTTCTGTGCGTTGATGGCGACAATCTTATCCCCTTGCTTGGTCACAATACCGGTATCGTCGCTCTTTTCGCACCAGTCAAGATTGATGTTTTCATATCCGTTTTCTATGTACTGCGGGTGTTCGGCAAAGAACGCCTCGCAGCTTTCACGGTCAAGTTCTTCAAACAGCGTATAGAACTTATCCTCTGGGGTCATGTTGGCATCCAGTTTTTCAACTGTCGTCTGCTCGGTCTGTCCCCAAATCGACTGAATATCTTTCTGGCTGTCAAACAACTGCTTACGCGCATTTACGACTTCACTGACCATATCTGCCGGAAAAAACGCGGTTGCTAACCATTGATGGGTCATGGTTTCCATTGCAGTCGTAATCCACAGGGTACGCAGTTCGGTTACAAACGTGTTGGGGCTATACACCACAAAAGGATAAAATACCGTAAGACCCAACAGAATGATGATGGTAAAAAACAGCTTAATCCGCCGTGACACGCTCATATGCTTGCTCCTCTCTCGATTGCGCGTAAGGCCTTGAAAAAGGGGTTATCCGCGTGCGCGACCCCGACCGGAGCGCGTCTGCGGTTTCCGCTGTACTTTTCCCTGCTTCTTGGTGCGGGATTGCGCCGAAGCGCCCGAAGCCTGCGCTGCACGACGCTCGGCGAGCTTGGCTTCGACCTTGGCACGGATGCGTGCAGCCGTACTCGGCGCCAATGGACGCCCGGAACGCGGCGTCATCACATCCACGCGGGTTTCCGGCTCTTCCCGGCGGGAACGGCGATTGTTATCTGATGCAGATTTTGTGCGCACGGCTACCGGCTTGGGTGCCGCCACAGACCGTATTTTTTTATCCGTCTGCTTGCGCGAAGCAGCGGACTTACTGTTCATACTATCCTCGCGCTTTGCAGCCGGTTCACGCTTTGCAGTTGATTTTGCTGCCGACTGCTTCTTTTTCTTTTGCTGCTTGCCCCACGATGCCTGCGCATCCGGCTTGGCTTCCACAGCAGCAGATTTGCGTGTATTCTTGCCTTTTCCCTTGGATTTTTCGGATTTTTCCACCTTTTGCGGCGCTAATGTTGGGTCATGGCGCACATATCGCGCTGCGGTCTGTGCCTCGGCCATTGCAATCCCTTCGGGTGGCTCCAACGCTGGGATAGCGACACGGGTGAGCGTCTCAATATCCTTGAGATAGGGCAATTCGGACGGGTCACAGAAGGAAAGTGCAGTCCCCTCCTGACCAGCGCGGCCGGTACGTCCAATGCGGTGTACATAGGTTTCCGGTACATTGGGCAGGTCAAAATTGATGACCAGCGGCAATTCATTGATGTCAATGCCGCGTGCCGCGATGTCGGTTGCAACCAACACAGGAATTTTATAATCCTTGAACTGTTTAAGCGCACTCTGGCGGGCGCTCTGCGACTTGTCGCCGTGAATGGCTTTTGCCGCAATGCCCGCGCGCGACAGGTCACGCGCCACGCGGTCTGCACCATGCTTGGTGCGGGTGAACACAAGCGTTTGCGGCAAGCTGCGCGCTTCCATCACCGCTTTGAGCAAGTCGCGCTTGGCTTTCTTTTCTACGAAGTAAACGCCCTGTTCAATCAGCTCGACCGGAGTTGCCGCCGGGGTGATGGATACATGACGTGGCTTGTGCAGCAGGCTTTGTGCCAGTTCGGTAATCTCGTCGGGCATTGTGGCCGAAAACAGTAGCGTCTGGCGCTTTTGGGGCAAATGCGCAATGATGCGCTTGACATCGTTAATAAAGCCCATATCCAACATACGGTCGGCTTCGTCGAGCACAAAACATTCTACTTTGCCGATATCCAGCAGCCCTTGCCCCATCAAATCCCACAGGCGGCCGGGCGTAGCAACCAAAATATCCGCCCCATTTTTAATGGCTTCGACCTGCGGATTTTGCGACACGCCGCCAAAAATAACCGCCGACACGCGGCCGGTATAACGTCCATATTGGCACAGGTTTTCATAAATCTGGAGCGCAAGTTCACGGGTCGGGGTCAAAATCAGCCCGCGCACCGGGCGCTCCTCATCGGGCTGCGGCCGTCCCATATGCTGCAACATAGGAATGGCAAACGCGGCTGTTTTTCCGGTGCCCGTCTGCGCACAGCCCAGCAAGTCATGCCCTGCCAGTACGGCGGGGATAGCTTTTTCCTGGATGGGGGTCGGTTGGTCGTAACCGATTTCCCGAATGGCTTTCAATATCGTCTGGTCGATATTCAAATCTTGAAATCTCATGGATACTCCTATCATAAATGCCGGTTTTCCGGCAGTTTTTAACAAAATTATCGGGTTCCACGGCGAATTTACCTTGTCTAACTTGTCATGCACATCGGCGCTGTGTTATAATGAAAAACTGTACAGACACAGCATCACGCTATGGAACTATTGTGAGGTGAAAGCAAAACACATGATACACGCCCTGGAACATGCGCTTGAGCACACACTGACCGATGTTTTGCAGGCCATTCCTATCCTGCTTATCGTCTATGCGCTGCTCTATTGGATTGAAAACCGTCTGCGCTCCACCCCAGCGCTTTTAGAAAAATCGGCTGAATTTGGGCCGGTCGTCGGTGCCTTGGCCGGACTGGTGCCCCAATGCGGCTTTTCCGCCGCTGCATCTGCACTGTTTGCCGACGGCTATCTGGCACCCGCCACACTGGTGGCTGTTTTTCTGTCCACTTCGGATGAAGCACTTCCGGTTTTGCTCTCGGACGGCGTGCCCGGCACCCAGATTATCGTGCTTTTTGTGTCCAAATTCGTGCTTGCAGTCGCAGGCGGCTATGTGCTCAAACTGATTTGGGGCAAACACCGCAACCAAAATTACGAAATTGAAGTGGACATGGACGGTGGCTGCGGCTGCGGTTGTGACAGCGGCCCGGTACGCGGTATTCTCGGCCGCACAATTGAAACCGTTCTGCTGCTGTTTATCATCACATTTGTGTTAGAAGTTGCCATTCATGTCATCGGCACCGACCGACTTGCCACCCTGATGTTAAAGGACAGCATTTTCCAGCCCATCATCTGCGCCATTGTCGGTTTGATTCCCAGTTGTGCCATTTCGGTGCTGTTGACCCAACTGTATACCAGCGGGGTATTGAGCATGGGCAGCCTGATTGCCGGACTATCCACCGGCGCAGGGTTTGGTTATATGATTTTACTTGGCAACGAAAATGGTCGAAAAAAGGCTTTGCCGATTATCCTTGCCACTTTTATTTTAGCAGTTGTGGGCGGTCTGATTGCCCATATTTTCTTGCCATTCTGACAAACCAAAAACGCGGGACGGCGGCTTGCCGTCCCTTTTTTCGCCCATCGGCATGTTTGCCGATGGGCATTTTTATTCGGCGCGCAGCAAATCCAGCGCGTCCGCCGCCCAATTCATATCAATCTTGACAAAATCGCGCGGTGTGTACAGCCGTTCCTCCACGTCCTGTCGGATGCGCTGATAGGTCAGACCGGGCATGGCAACATACTGTTCGGCACCGTCTGACAGCACAGCGGCAAACCGAAAATCGGCTGTGCGCTCGTCTAGGTCATGAAAAACCAGTTCCACGACATCCAAATCGTGCTGGAGCTGTAAAAACAGCACCAGTTTCATAATTTCCACGGCACGGTCATCCAGACCGCGCTCCAGCACATTGATTTTTTCGCGGAAGGTGTTCAAATCGTCTACATAGCGCAGGGTATAGCCAGCCAACGGGTCAAAGGTTCCTGTTTCTGGCTTTTTGCCGTCGGGCGACAGCCAAACCATAAATTGACCAGCGATGTCGTGATATAAACAGGGGTCTTCAACCAGCATGGTCGTGCCGCAGTTAGGGCACTTCCAACGGAACAGTGACAAATCCTGCACCTGTTTGCGCACCGATGGGTCACGGTCGGGACTGATGCGCGTCAGCGGGGTGCGCTCGCACTCCTGTTTGCAGTGCGGACATTCAATGACCGATTTTGCCATACGGCTTGCCTCCTTTTTGTGGGTTATGCTCGTTTTTTATACTGGGCGCGGAACTCCAAGAACTCGTCGTAGGTACATTCCTTATCCAGTACGCCGTCCTCACGCAATTCAATAATGCGGTTGGCAATGGTGTTCATAAATTCATGGTCATGGGTGGCAAGCAGCACATTGCCCTTGAAATCGGCAACGCCATTGTTCACTGCGGTGATGGATTCCAAGTCCAAATGGTTGGTCGGCTGGTCGATGACCAGCACGTTGGAGCCGAACAGCATCATACGCGACAGCATCATGCGCACTTTTTCGCCACCCGAAAGCACGTTGACCGGCTTGTATACATCGTTGCCCGAAAACAGCATACGTCCCAAAAAGCCGCGCAGGGTTGATTCCAAGGTGTCCTTGGAGTAGGGCGCCAGCCAGTCCAGCATATTTTCGGTGTGGCCATTGAAAAAGGCCGAATTGTCCTTGGGGAAATAGGACTGCGACGTAGAAACGCCCCATTTAAACGTGCCCTCGTCCGGTTCCAGCTCGCCCATCAGGATTTGGAACAGCGTGGTCATTGCCAATTCGTTTTCCGAGATAAAGCCAATCTTGTCGCCCTTGCGCACGATAAAGGACACATCATTGAGCACTTTTACGCCGTCAATAGTCTTGGAAATGCCCTTGACCTCCAAAATATCCTTGCCCGCTTCTCTGTCCATCGTAAAGCCGACCCACGGATAACGGCGCGAAGATGCCGGTAATTCTTCGACGGTCAGCTTTTCAATCAGCTTTTTACGGCTGGTTGCCTGACGGGACTTGGATTTGTTGGCAGAAAAGCGCTGAATAAAGTTTTGCAGTTCCTTGATTTTTTCTTCGTTCTTGCGGTTCTGGTCACGAATCATGCGCTGCACCATCTGCGAAGATTCATACCAGAATTCGTAGTTACCGACATAGACCTGCACTTTGCCGTAATCAATGTCTACGATATGCGTACAAACATTGTTGAGGAAGTGACGGTCATGGGATACGACAATAACCGTGCCCGGAAATTCCAGCAGGAAATCTTCCAGCCAGTGAATCGCATCTACATCCAGATGGTTGGTCGGTTCGTCCAGCAGCAAAATGTCAGGGTGTCCAAACAGTGCCTGTGCCAACAACACTTTGACCTTTTCCGAGTCCTGAAGGGTGCGCAGCGGGCGATAAAGCACTTCTGACGAGTCCAGTCCCAAGCCCTCCAAAAGCTGACTGGCTTCGGTGTCGGCGTTCCAGCCGTCCATCTCGGCAAACTCGGCTTCGAGTTCGGCAGCGCGGTTGCCGTCCTCCTCGGTGAACGGGTCATGCGCGTAAATCTCATCTTTTTCCTGCATAATCTGATACAGGCGCTGATTGCCCTGAATAATCGTGTCCAGCACGGTAAAGTCGTCAAAAGCAAAGTGGTCCTGTTTGAGCACCGACATACGGGTGTTGGGCTGAATGGAGACATCGCCGGTCGTCGAGTCCAGCTCGCCTGACAGGATTTTCAAAAAGGTAGACTTTCCTGCGCCGTTCGCACCGATGACACCATAGCAGTTGCCCTCGGTGAATTTGACGTTGACTTCCTTAAACAGCGGCTCCCCGCTGAAGTTCAAGCTGACGTTGGATACGGTAATCATTGAGTTCCTCCCAATTACATTGTTACGAATCAAGGTATATTATATCATGTTTCAGCGGGAAACACCAGAGATTTTGCCTCTTTCCCTATTTTTATTGCCCTCGGCTTGAAATTCCGGGTACAGCAGACTATACTGTATATATCTATATTAAATTTTGGGAGGTTTTGCCCCATGAACCAAGTATTATCTGCCATTCACGACCGTCATTCGACCCGTGCCTTTACCGCTCAGCAGGTCAGCCGCGCCGATTTGGAGACCATTCTGGAAGCTGGTCTTTGGGCGCCTACCGGCATGGGCAAGCAGCTCTGGCACTTCTCGGCCATTCGCAATGCCGAAAAATGTCTGGAACTGGCGCGCGCTGTGGCTGATGCGGACAACCGCGGCCCCGCTTACAACTTTTATGGTGCACCCTGCCATATCATTGTATCCTACAAGCGTGACGAAATCCACGCATTTCCGGACGGTTCGGCAGCTATCCAGACCATGCTGCTGGCTGCGCAGTCGCTCGGCATTTCAAGCTGCTGGATTAACCAGCTTCGTCCGCTGACCGACCACGCTTCCATCCGTCCCCTGCTCACCCGCTACGGTGTGCCCGAAGACCATATCGTTATCGGTTCGATTGCGCTGGGTTATGCCGATGAATCGGTTGCCGCCGCGCCGCACAAGCGCAAAACCGATGTGATTACCATTACCGAATAACCAATTTTACAGGGAGGTTGTACCAGATGCAGGATAAAATTGCACAGCTTCGAGACTGGATTGCACAGACCGACAATCTGGTATTTTTCGGCGGTGCCGGTGTGTCTACCGAAAGCGGGATTCCGGATTTCCGCTCGGTGGACGGGCTATACCATCAAACCTATGCGTATCCACCCGAAACCATTCTGTCCCACACCTTTTTCATGGCGCAAACCGAAGAATTTTACCGGTTCTATCGGGATAAGATGCTGTGTTTGAGCGCAAAACCAAACGCTGCCCACCGCAAGCTCGCTGAATGGGAAGCACGGGGCAAACTGCGCGCAGTCATCACACAGAACATTGACGGACTGCATCAAATGGCTGGTTCGCGTGAAGTGCTTGAACTGCACGGCTCGGTACATCGCAACTATTGTATGCGCTGTCATAAGCCGTATTCGGTCGAGGAAATTGCACAGGGACAAGGCGTTCCGCACTGTACCTGCGGCGGTATCATCAAGCCCGATGTAGTTCTTTATGAAGAAAGTCTCGACCAGCACACACTCGACCGCAGTTTACAAGCCATCCAAAACGCCGATGTGCTCATCATTGGCGGTACGTCGCTGGTTGTCTATCCGGCTGCCAGCCTGATTCACTATTATCGCGGGCATAAGCTGGTACTGGTCAACAAGACCGAGACACCGGCAGACAGTAAGGCAGATTTGGTGATTCACGGCGCAATCGGGGAAATCTTCTCGCAGTTGTAAAAACACGCTCCCTCGCCCGCAGGCGAAAAACGGGTTCAGGGGCTGCGCCCCTGACGCGCTCCAGCCGCGCAGGCTGGTCGCGCCCC
>OERG01000044.1_pt1 | contig 34227 bp, 29 predicted proteins | sample 1539951 | NCBI WGS metagenome assembly OERG01 (sample SAMEA3891870, study PRJEB23780) | metagenome | biome: terrestrial biome; feature: animal house; material: Caecal content | place: Italy | collected 2015-05-05
TTTTTCTTCCCGCACCGGGTCTCGCACCACCGCGCCCACCTGTGTTATTGGATTTTGTCGGCATTTTCTCACCTCTTTTCCGCAAAAATAGAGCGACCGCTATCGGCCGCCGTCAATTACCCTTTTGATTTCGCCTTTTTCGCGCACGAAGCCCCGGGCCGCTGCCCGCGTACAGGACCCGCAGAGATTTTGACCGCCCTACCGGTCGCCAAGGTCGTGGTGGATCTTGGTGTGGCAGGAACGGCAAAGGCTCATCAGGTTATCCCTTGCATGAGTGCCGCCCTGAGAGATGGGAACGATGTGGTGTACCTCATCCACAGGGGTCAGCCGTCCTTCCTTTTGACACATCTCGCAGAGAGGATGCGCCGCAGCATAGCGGTCACGGATTCGTTTCCAGGCTCTGCCGTACTTCTTATTTACGTCCGCACTGCGTTCGTATTTGTTGTACTGCCTGCGGGCGGCTGCTTCGTGTTCCTTGCAGTACTGGCCCTCCGTGAGGTTGGGACAGCCGGGGTAGGAACAGGGGCGCTTGGGTTTTCTTGGCATCGCTTCACCTCCTTGGGGCATAAGAAAAGCCTCCACAGGACGCTCCCATGAAGGCTGTTTTTGTATTCTACTTCGCTATTGTAATGATATCACAGGACGGGTGTGCCATACTGTGCCAAACCGTGCCAACTTTCAATCCGGGACAGAAAAGTTCTGGAGAGCCGACCCGTGTATGCGGTGTACCGTGCGAAGCGACACGTTCAGCATCCGGGATATCTCCTCCCAGGAGCAGTTGTCCAGGTAACGGTAACGGAGTACCAGCTGCTCCTCGCGGCTGGCAAGCCTGTCGATTGCCGCATTGATGGTTTCCTTGAGACACACCAGATACGCCACCTTTTTCGCCACATCCCTCTGGATGGCGTCGATTTTCTCAAGGCATCGGACAAAAGGGGCTTCTGTCGGCTTGTTTGGATTGTAGTGCGGTTCGAAATTACTGCCTGAGACGCTGCTCGATAAATCCCTCCAGTAGTCAATCTCACGCAGGCGGCAGTTTATAAGGGCATCCAGGTGCCGCGCCTGGTTCAGATATTCTTTTGCGGTCATGCGTCCACCTCCTTCTGCAGGGAGCGGATCAGCATCTCACCATTCACATCTGTGAGTGCCGAATACCACTGCGAACGGAAGAACCGCTCAATTTCGGCTTTATCCGCCTGTGCCGTCCGATTACGGGAGTTGGCTTTCAGGCTTTTCAGCGCCATGCGGTAATCCTTCACGGCTTGCAGGATGATGGCGTTCGCAAGGTTCTCATAAATCGTGATATTGCACATATTCGCACCTCCGAAATTTTGATCCTCGGATTGGCACGGATTTTCTTAGATTGTCTCAGATTTTCAAGTCCGCCTTCACGGCGTCGATCAGCGCCGTCTGGGTATGCTCCTTTTTGGAGAGGGCTTTCATGATGCGTTCGTCAATGGTGCCCTTTGTGACGATGTGTTGTACCACCACAGTTTCAGAAGTCTGCCCCTGCCGCCAGAGCCGCGCTATGGTCTGCTGATAAAGCTCCAGGCTCCAGGTCAGTCCGAACCACACGATGGCCGAACCGCCGTTCTGAAGATTCAGCCCATGCCCGGCGGAAGCGGGATGGATCAGCGCCACCGGTAAGTCGCCATTGTTCCATCTGCGGATACTGGCGGCGTCATCCAGACGGGAGAACGGGATATGCAGCTTTTGCAGCCTTTCCGAAATACGGGTCAGGTCATGCTTGAACCAGTAGGCTACCAGAATAGGCTTGCCATTTGCCGCTTCGATGATATCCTCCAAAGCGTCCAGCTTGCGGTCGTGGATGCGAATGGTCTCGCCGCTGTCATCGTAAATTGCACCGTTCGCCATCTGGGAGAGTTTCCCGGAGAGGGACGCGACGTTGGCGGCGGTGATCTCCGCGTCGCCCAGCGACAGCACCAGTTCCTGTTTCAAGCCCGTGTATTTTTCCTGTTCATCCTCGGATAGCCGAACCGTGTATTCACTGCTGACCAGCTTTGGCATCTGCAGGTGGTCGGCGGACTTCATAGAGATGGTGATATCCGAAATCTGCCGGTAGATGGCGTCCTCTGCATAGGGCAGCGGCTTGTAGGAGTAGATGATCTGGCCGTTTCGCTTGTCCGGCGTGAAGTAATCGGTGCGGTACTTGGTGATGAACCGTCCAAGCCGCTGCCCCATGTCCAGGATGCGAAACTCCGCCCACAGATCCATCAGACCGTTGGACGCAGGAGTGCCGGTCAGTCCGACGATGCGGCTCACCTTTGGTCTGACCTTTAACAGTGACTTGAACCGCTTTGTCTGGTGATTCTTGAACGAGGATAGCTCATCGATCACCACCATATCAAAGTCAAAGGGAATGCAGCTTTCATCAATGAGCCACTGAACGTTTTCCCGGTTGATGATGTAGATATCAGCGCGTCTCATCAATGCCGACCGGCGCTGGGCTTCTGTTCCGACAGCCACGGAGCAGATGAGATTCTGAAGGTGATCCCACTTATCCGCTTCAGACGTCCATGTGTCCCGCGCCACTCTTAAGGGTGCGATGACCAGCACTTTATGGACCTCGAAGCTGTCAAACAGCAGGTCGGCTATGGCTGTCAGCGTGATGCTGGTTTTTCCAAGACCACAGTCCAGGAAGATAGCGGCTGCGGGGTGTGTCTCAATGTAATCCACCGCATATTTCTGATATTCATGAGGTTCGTATCTCATCCAGTATCCCTCCAATCTGCTCTGCATTGTCCAGCACATATACCCGAAATCCCAGCCGCCGCAAAAGCCTGTGGCGGGAAAGCTGCAGCGGTCTCGGCTTTTCTCCCGGAGCCTTGACTTCAACAAAGCCCATCCGTCCGTGGGGCAGCAGCACCATGCGGTCCGGCATACCGTCAAAACCGGGAGATACGAGCTTGGGGCAGATGCCGCCGGCCTGTTTGACCGCCAGGGTCAGCTTCTTTTCAATTTCTTTTTCGCTCATGGGCGTATCCTTTCTATGGGGTCGGCCAATTCAAAAGCGGCATAGGCGGCGGAGACAAAATTGTCGAGGGGTTTGCCCTTGTAGCTCCAGGCGGTCCTGCCATCCACATATACGCTGTAGCGATTGCCACCCTTATTGTTGATAAATACCTTTCTGCCCTGATAAGTCAGCTGATAGTTGCCGTACCAGTTCTTCCGCCATTGCCGCCGCGGAAAGTTCCGCTTCCGCTTGGCGCGGTTTTTCATAAGCCGCTCACGCTCTCTGGCGGCGAGGATATCGCCCTCCATAATTCCGGCGCAGATACAGCCGACCGAAACAGTCTCAAAATATTCGTCATGCCGCATCACATGAACAAATCGTACTTGCGTACAATCGCAGAGTTCGCAAGTGAACAATTCGATATGGTCGGAATCTTCCTCTTCATCTGCCACATCGTAAATATAGTCACAGTACCAGCCGGAGAGGGGCGCTCCCCATTCCTGAAGCCGCTTCTGACACCTGCGGACATATGCGCTGTCTATTTCATACATTGACATTTTGATTTACCTCCGCGTTCTTAAAAACCTGAAAATCCTTACGCGCGTGCGTATGCGTGATTTACGGGTTCTGTACAGTCTTTTTGATACATTTTCAATTTATATGCTTTTTTAGGAACACAGGAACAGAGCCTATAAAGTTGCCTTGCGGCGGCACATTCGGTGTGTTCCTGACGGCGTTCCCAGAGTCTCCCCTGGGAACACTGCCGGAAGTCGGGAACTGTTCCTGATTCGCTCCGTTCCCGAAAAGTCAGTCGGGAACATCGCCGGGAACAAAGACAAACTGTGGTCCATAGGGCCTGACGCGCTCCTTTTTCTCCTTGCGCACCCAGCCGAGCTTGGTGAGCATTGCCGTGAGGTTATTGGATTCGGCGCGGCCAAGGCTGCCTTGATCCTTGCCGAAAAGTTCACACCAGATCTCCATATTGCAGACCCGTGTTCTGGCGACCGTACCCACACGGCCGATATTATTCACTCCGGCGAGGAAGGAGCGGCGGTCGAACAGATCCATGCCGTCCCAATCCTCCGGAAGCAGGGTCTCCAGATACTCGCGCACCAGTCCCTCGCGCTCATCGGACTCCAGCGCTTCCCGCTGTTCGCTTTTCGCCAGCATCTCCAGGTCGGGAGCAAGATGCAGCTTTTCGCCGTCCTTTACAAGCACCAGCACCTCCGCCCAGATCTGGCTGATATCTTCATGGGTGAGCTCCCAGGAGTGCTTTGCGCCGCCGCCCGGCGTTTTGACCGGCCAGAACCGGCGGTTGCCCGTGGTGTCCCGCAGGTAGCCGGACTCGGCATTGGTGGTGCCAAAGAAGATACACTGTCTCGGATGCGGCGTCGCACGTCTGCCGAACGCGGCTCGGTAGATATCATTTTGCCGGGAAAGGAAAGAACGCAGCGTCTCCACCTCGGCTTTGCGAAGCCCCGCCAGCTCACCGATCTCCAGAATCCAATAGCCCTGCAGCTTCTCGGCAGCGGTCTTGTCCTTGGTATCGCTCAGGTTCAGACTGTCGGAGAACCATTCTCCGGCAAGGCGGGAAATGAGGGTGCTTTTTCCGATTCCCTGGGGACCGTTTAAGACCAGCATGGTATCGAACTTCACGCCCGGCTCCTGTACCCGGCGCACGGCGGCGCAGAGAGTCTTTCTTGTCACGGCGCGGACATAGGAATTATCCTCCGCGCCCAGATAGTCGATGAGGAGCGTGTCCACACGGAGAACGCCGTCCCACTCCGGCAAAGCCGCCAGATATTCACGGATGGGGTGGTAGGAGCGGTCGTCCGCCACCTTGGTTACAGCAATCTGATAATTGCGCTGGGAGAATGTTCCGTAGTGGGAATCCACATAGCTGATCAGCTGGGCATCGTCAGCGTCCCTCCAGTATTTAGATGGGTGCTTCCAGGGTACCTCGCCCTTGATCTCCATACCGTCCAGCTGCTGGTTGAACACGATATTCTGGAGCTGCGGGTCGTTCTGGAGGATCAGAGTGATGTTGTGGAGGTTATTCTTCAGCACCGTGGAGCGGGGTTCGTACTGGAAACGCTTCTGCCAGTCGGTATCCTCGCTGCCGGAGAAATCCGTCTCTGCGTCCGCCATTCGTTCGTCTGCCGCCAGCAGCTTTACCTCATCCTGCTGCATGGCGAACTCGCACATCGCCTTGTACGACGCTTTTTCATCCAGATCTCCAAAGCGATGGATGCGGACGATGTCAAAGGCGTTGCACAGCTTGAGGTAAGCCGGGTCTTTGGCGTGGTGGCTATAGACGAATTTGTCTTCCTTGATTTCCACGCCCGCCATGCTGGAGGATTCAATCAGATGCCAGCGGTTTTCGTTGTCGGTCGGCTCATAGACATCGGAGAGGAATGTCTCCAGCGCCTTGCTGATGGGATAATAGGTGCGGTTGAACAGACCCACCACACTTTCTTTGGTCAGAGGGTCCTGCACCTTCTGCTGTGCGGTGGTATTCGCCTTGCTCTCCCTGGAAGAGGTGGGCAGTCTTGTGGGATCCGTCCATTCCGGGTGTTTTGTGAGAATCGCATCGGGATCGAGCCAGCCGCCGTCCGTCTCCTTATACACAAAGGAGCCGTTGGCCGGAATGGACGGCCAGTACATCAGCTGATTGGGCTGGTAGGAGCATTCGTCAAAATAGTCGATGCCCAGCATCTGAGCAAGATAGCGGGATACCGCCACAAATTCCTCCGGGGTCACATCCCTGGTCAGCGGGAACACCAGACGGACGCGGGGATTTTCCTCCGTACTGCTGTGGGTGGTGTACAGTGCGGAGGTATAGGGGCAGAGGGACTCATAGCTTTCCAAAAAAGCGGCGTTGATGCGGTCGCCGTCAAGCGCAACCATTGAGCGGCTCTCCACGGTATCGACCTTGCGCCTGCCGCCCTTCAGCACGCCCGCCACAAAGCCGCCGTGGTCTTTGGCGGCGTCCCGCTGGGCGCGGCTCATCTTTGCATATTCCTCTGCGGACTCGGTGGTGCGGATGGGCACTCTGAGCCGTTCCTTCAAATCGTCAAATTTTATGGTCTTGTTGACCCATCTCTTCGCCTGCCGGTTGTTGCCGTAGGCGATGTTCAGTTCACGCATAGTCGGTTACCTCCTCGCACGCAGCCGTAAAATATCTCAAACGGTAGTTCTTCCACTTGGCTCTGCGGATCTCCGCTTCCATGCCGGAAGAGATGTATTCGCCGAACACCCACACCTCGGAGCATTTGCTCATGAGGGCGTTTCCAAAGAACAGCCCCAGCTGGCGTTCTTTTGGATTGTCGTCACAGAGAAACTGCGGAAACAACAGATGCGGCGCAATAGGGATGTATCCCATGTCCACGGCGAAGCGGCTGTATCTCCGGGCATTCTCTACATTGGCGGTCACATCTCCGGCATAGGGGGAGCAGATATACACGATAGGCCGGAAAGCGCGGAGGGCGCGTTCTTCTTTTTCTATATTGGCGAGGGCTTCATAGGCTGTGGGGTCGTAATAGCCCTCGCAGTTGAATTTATTGATGCTCATAGGCGTTACCTCGTTAATCCTTCTTGTAAAAATCAGTCTCATAGCCATCGGCGCGAAGCCGCAAGCCTTTTGCCCAGGGCGGCGTCCTGCCCATCTGTTCACAGACAGCCTGTAGGGACATCCGGCGGTCAGCTTCAATGACCACCTCGTCATGGATGTGCATGACAATGGAGCAGCAGCGAAGGGTCCGCATGGCGTAACAGAGGATATCGCGGGAGGTTGCCTGGACGATGTTTTCCACAAACTTGGGGCCGTAGCTGTCCAGCCGTTCCCATTTCTTTGTGCCACCAACGCCTTCATAGGTGATGCAGTCTCCGCCGAACTTATTTGTCCCGATCTTAGGCTTCACATAGGCAAGACTCCTGCCGGACGGCAGGGTGATGAACAGCATCCCATTTCTGGCGGAGAATACGATGCCGTGTGTTTTTGTGGTGGTCTTACGGGTAATAGCGTCCATTACGGCTCGGTCAACCGCCCACCAGAACTGCACGATTTTCGGATTCGACTGCCGCCATGCGGAGACCAGAGCGGGAAGCTCATCCTCAGACAGCCCCATCTCCAAAGCGCCCATAGCCTTGAGTGCGCCCACAGATCCGCCGTAGCCGAGAGCCAATTCGGCGATCTTGCCTTTCTGCCGCAAGTGACCGTTGACGCCGTGTTTTTCCACGGGGACGCCGAACATCTGGGATGCACTGGCGCAGTAGATATCCTTGCCCTCGGCGAATACGTCCTGCCGCCACTTCTCGCCGGCAAGCCACGCTATGACACGGGCTTCGATGGCGGAAAAGTCAGCAACGATAAATTTGCGGTCGCCCTGTGGAACGAATGCCGTGCGGATCAGCTGGGACAATGTATTCGGCACATCCTCATAGAGCATTTCCACGGCATCAAAGTCGCCTGCCCGGACAAGTCCTCTGACTTCGGACAGATCGTCCAGATGGTTCTGGGGCAGATTTTGCATCTGAATGATGCGGCCTGCCCAGCGCCCTGTGCGGTTGGCTCCGTAAAACTGGAACATCCCTCTTGCCCGGCCATCGGAGCAGACGGCGGTCTCCATCGCCTGATACTTTTTCACGCTGGATTTCGCAAGCTGCTGGCGCAGGGTCAGCACCTTTTGCAATTGTGGCGGCGCGGTTTTCAAAAGCTCCGCCACTGCTTTTTTACCCAGGGTATCGGTCTCCATGCCGTTATCCGCAAGCCACTGTTTCATCTGCTGTACCGAGTTGGGATTGTCCAGCGAGGTCAGTTCCTTCATTGCCTGTGTCAGCTCCGAGCGGGAGCGCCCGTCCATCTGAATGGCCTGCCGCACCAGTTCCATATCCAGCCCCACGCCGCGGTCGTTGATCTCCTGGTCGAGATGGTATTCCTCCCACACGCTGTCCGGCACGGGATATTTGGAGAGCCTTGCCTGGATGGACATCTCCGTCTCCACATCGCGGATGTTGTATCGTTTGAACGCCAGCCACTTGTCCGGAGAGTGTTTGGGAAGGTTGCGGGTACGCTGACCATTGGACTTGGTTGGCGCACAGGGCTGGCAGAAATATTTAATGAGGTCTTTGCCCTCAGACAGCTTCTGTTTTTCCAATCCCAGCACAGCGCCGGCTCCCTCCAGGGATAAGGGCAGCCCCATGTACGCAGCCCAGACCATCGAGCATTTCCAGGAATCCGGCTTCAGATAGTCGCCGGTCGGATAGCCCAGAAAGTGAGACAGGCAGATGCGTTCAAAATTGGCGTTGAAGGCCCATTTGGTCACAGTCTCATTCTCCAATGCGGAAAGAATCTCCGAAGGGATTTTCTCCCCACAGGCAAGGTCTATCTGCCGCACGGGACCGCCGTCCACGCTGTAGGCAAAGAGCAGGATTTCAAAATCGGGAGACTCCACATAACGGTACACGCCGGTTTTGGCGAGGGGCTGGTCGCTGTAAGTCTCCAGGTCGATGGATAAGGTTTGCATTTCGTCACTTCCTTCCATACCCCAACAGGGCGGCAGATCGCTCCGCCGCCCTGGGGCTTAGTCGCTTATTTCTCCAGCAGCTTCATGCGGTTTTCGTGATATTCAGCGTCACGAAGCGCCTGTTCCCGCTCACGCTTTTCACGTTTGCGGTCGTAGAGAAAGGACTGGATGCTGCTGATCAGAATGACGGAGCTGATGCACAACCAGATTCCGAGAACTGTAAAGAGAAGAATTGTCTGAATTGTTGTCATAGTGTTTTACCTCCACTGTCTTAACCGAGGAAATCCTCGTCATCATCGGTTGCAAAGTCGGCTTCGGCGCTGGCCTTGCCGCCCAGGGGTTCGCCGGGACGGATGAGTTGCAGATTGTTCAGACCGCAGGCGATGCCCTTATTCCCGTTGCTATTGAAAGCGTACAGGTTGATGGACGCTCTGCCGTACACGCCGGAATACACCTCGGAGCGGGTCAGCACGGGATTGCGGTCCGCGTCCACGATACCAGGAGCGGTGGCGGAGTTGGCGTTGATGAAGTAGGCGTTCGCATAGGCGGGATCATCGGGTCTTTCAATGTCGCCATCTCTCAGCGGGGTCTTGATTGCGGAGAGAGGAGGCACGGAGCGGCCGTTGCCCTTCAGCTTGGCCTGCCCCTCCTGGTAGGCGGCTTCAATGGCTGCCTTGATCTTTGCCACCGTCTTAGTGTCAGACTTCGGGATGATCAGCGACACCGAGTACTTCGGCGTGCCGCCGTTGATGGACTTAGGCTCCCAGACGTTGGCGTAAGACCAACGGGTGTCGGGGCCGGTGATGACCTTCATAGGGTTGTTGACTCTGTTTGTGTTCGTAGACATATTACATTTCCTCCATAAAATCATTTTTTGCGGTATTCCATTCGGGCCGTTTATCGCTCGACCGCACGAGCGCCGGCCGGCCTTGCGGCTTTTCGATGTAGGGAGCAAGAAGTTCCTCGAAGCGGGATTTTCCCAGCAGCTTCTGCATGGCGGTGATGCCGAGCAGTTTCTTTTCGTAGGGGTCAAAGCCTGTGCCCTCAACGGCTGCGGCTACAGCGGATTCGCTGGTGTATTTGCGGTTGGAGCGACCCTCGACCAGCTTCCATCCGGGGAACACCGTGCCGCTGACAGCCTGCTGGAGCGCGTATTCCTTCACGTCCGCAGCCCAGGCGGTAAGAGCGTCCACCTTATCCAGGATGTCGGCGATCTCCTCATCGGTCAGGAGGGGTGGCTCCTCAAAGTCGTACCGGACAAGCGCCAGATTTGCTTCGGCTCGTTCCCGGCATTCGGCCTTTGCCTTGCAGAACCGGCACCACTCGCCGCAGTGGAAATCACCGCCACCTTCGTATGCCAGCTTTGCCTTATAGGTCAGGTCATTCTGCGCCCATTCGAGCAGACTGTCCTTTTCCATGACGCAGACACTGATATTGGATTTCCGGGGCTGGTAGATGGTCATGCGGACGGTATCAATGTCGTAAATGCCGTCAAAGATCTCCAGCGCACCCAGGGCATACAGCATCATCTGCGGATTATCCACGGCGCTGACCTCCACGCCTTTGCCGTGCTTATAGTCCACGATGTTCAGTTCACCGTCAGCGATGACAATGCAGTCGGCGGTGCCGAAGCCGTCCTGTACCCAGCGGGAGAAATCCACTCGCTGCTCGATCAGGATGACCGAGTCGGTGCAGGTCTGCTTTGCGGTCTCCAGAAGCTCCGATACATAGGCGGCATACCCGGCGGCGCAGTCCTCCATCTCCTCGTTGTACCAGGAGAGGTTTTCGATGGGATCATCCGCCGGAATCCCCAGAGCCTGCTTCAGCCGAAACTCACAGAGCGCATGGGCGTCCGTCCCTTCGGCGGCGTAATCGCTGCCGTTGTCCTCGTAGGCTTCGCACAGCCTTGCGGAGGGCGGGCAGTTGAGCCACCGTTCGGAAGAAGAAGCGGATAAGACTGCGTGCTTAACTGCCATTAGTCAGCACCTCCGCTTCGGCGAGCAATGCCTTGTAATGTGCGGGGTCGATCTGTGACAGCTTGGATGCGCCGTACTTTTGAAGCAGGGCGCGGATCTCGGCGGTGTGTCCCTGGCGGGATTTGTCCGCAAGCACGGCTCTGACCTGCTCCAGCGTCAGCTCCGGTTCGGGAGGAGAAGCAGGAGCATCCTCTGCCTGCGGTTCACTGCTGAATACCTTCGTCAGCCAGTCAGCGGCATCCGAAATAGCAGCGGCAGCACTGCGAAGTTCTTCGATGGTCTGCGCCATATCGCTCATTCTGCTCATGTGATTTTCCTCCTCCCCTGAATTTGCTCTGCTGGCGTGCGATGGTCAGGTTGCTTGCCAGTCTCCTTGACACCACGCTGATCGCGGTCAGGACATCAACAATGTCCTCGTCGGCACGGGCGTCATAATGGTTTGCGTTGTAACTCATATCGGCGGTCCCTCCTTTCCAAAGGCGTCTTGTTTTGCCTTTCAATGACCCATCTGGACAGGAAAGGAGGGGTTGGCCGAAAGATTTTAGAATTTTTCTTTGAGCCGCTTCAGAAGCTGATTTCTTTTATACACAAAGGTGTTCCGGGGCATATTCAGCCGCTCTGCACCGGCTCGTTCAGAAAGCCCGTCCGCAATTGCCATGAGGATCTCGTAGCTTTCCGGGTCGGATGACTGAAGCTCCGAGAGCAGGCCGTTCAGGATCAGGGAGTCGATATCGATCTCCGTGGTAAGCCTGCTGTCCGCAAGAAAGCTGGTGCGGGAGACGCCGTTCTCATAGGCGTTCTCCATCTCCGTGTCGATGGAGAGGTGCTGGGGTGCGTCTTTGGGAATACATCGGTATTCGCATTCCTCACAAAGCCCGTCGCACCTGTAACTCTTCTTATAAGGAATACAGCAGGCACCAGCTCTCTGCTTGGACTTGCGAATTGCGTTGACAAAGCGTTCCCAATTTTGCTTCTCCTCCAGGGTGACTTCGACCCACTTGCGGAGGGGACGGTAGTAAATCTGCGGGGCGGTCTGATTGTCGTTGCTTGTCATTTCTCTTTCTCCTGGAAATCGTATTTTTCATGGAAATCACAGGAAAAAGTTCATGATCTGACCAATGTTCACACTTGCGCCATTGTATTTTGGATTAAAGTGTGATATACTAGTTTAGTGGGGTTTGTTATGAATTGCTGAGTAGCCCCAAACGGCCAAAGAAGAATGTCCCCGCGATTTCTCACAAGGACATCCAATAGTTATTAGAGTTGCACCGCTATGGTTGCGAGAAATGTTAGCGTTGCGATGTTTATAAGGGGCGAATCTATGACAAACGAAAGACAATACAGGCTGTGTGGAGGCACCTTTTTCACCCTGCTTTTGCAGGCACGCAAACAACGTATGGGGGTCAGAGAACACTACAAAGGAATGTCAGACGGGATGGCTGACCCCATTCTTTTAATGGCATTAGCAGAAATTGCTATACCCGACTACCGTGTGCCGGATGCCTCAATGATGACAACAGTAAAAAGTGCTACCTCAAGGTATAAATCCTGTCAGGCCAATGGCGGTACATATTTCCCATTTACCGATGTGGCGGTTGTTGCCAGTTTTAATGAAAGAGTGAAAAACGATTACAGCCGTTGCCTCGCTGCAATGAACTCCTTCGTTGAGGACTACATTGATGTATGCGGAGAAACAAAAAAAGACGAGTACCTTGTGAGGGCACTCGTCGAGGTGATTGCTTCTGATACAACAATCGATACTGACCAGGAATTTTATGTTTGTGAGGATGGCGCTGTGTTGACCAAAGCACAAATATGCTCCACTTCAGAACTGTGCTTGCAATCCTTCCTGCTTGGCATTTGGCACTACATTATTGTGTTTGTCCAAGACAACAAGGTCGGTGCGGAAACCTATAATGAATGGTGTCCGGCAAGAGGGGGCGCGCCGAGAGATTATAATGCGGCTATTGGGGAAAACAGCACAAGAGCAATCACTCTGTTATATAGCGTAGTTCAGGAACCTGCCGATGAAGACGCATCCACTCCAAGCGTAGATGCTGAAATTGTTGAGCCGATGGCAGAAGCATCAGCAGAAACTGTCACACAGCAGGTGATAAATAACAACCCGGTGTTCAACACATTTAATTTCAATGGCCCTATCGGGACGTTCTATAATCAGGTTGAGACTGTGGTCAATAATTATGGGGATAAGAAGAATGAGTGACAAATTACAACCGCAAAATGGAATTACTCCGGTTGCCCCTGGCACTACGAATAACATTGGGTCTATTGACACCTTTGTAGCCAGCGCAGGTCAAGTTCAAAATAATTATATATTCGGTGGCGGTGGAATGCCGGTTGTCGGAGCAACGCCGAACTTTGGTGCCCCGCCGAAAATGGATACAGGATATTATAATCTGTTCGTGCTTGACGCTGATGCATTCGTTCAAGGTGGATTTCGGGTGCAAAAGATCGATGCATTACAGGATACAGACCTGGAGGTAGTAAAGGAATTGACAAGCCTGGGAGAAAGAGAACTTTCGTGCATCAGAAGCTATCCGACGGTAGTAGCTATGCGGAATGCTCAATACGGAACAACTGCTCCGGGCAGTGTTCTGTATTATGGATTCATTAACAGCGTTCAGATGAGTGAAACCTCCGTGATTTTCGGTTTCACAAAATTACACGATATTTCACAGGACATTTTTGTGGATAACGCAGTAGTTTTCGGCATTGGAAAAGCCTGCGCTTATAACGAGTTTGACCACCCACATTGGGCGGTTAAGCATATCAATGTTGTCGAGGCCCTCCGCAATCAGGGGGTTCAAGTAATCGCATTTTCTTATTAACACGCATTGGAATAAGGAAGATGGAGGTATAACCGTGAGTAAAGAATATGAAGAAATGCAAGTAGAAAAGTGGGTCAATCTCGAAGATGTAGCTGAACATCTGAGTTTGAGCCAAGACACGGTTCGGACATGGATTAAAGAGGGCAAACTTCCGGCTTACAAAGCGGGTAAACGATATAAGTTCAAAATTTCAGAAGTAGATGAATGGGTCAGAACAGGCAGAATAAAAGACAAAGAATAATCCACTTGGTGGTGAAAGGAGTACATCATGGCAAAGAAAATGGAAGCCGCGATCAGACAGATTACACTTGACCGCGCAACCTTTGAAAATACTGGCACTACTATCGTGCCAACATATATCAACTTTTTCTTTGGAAGAAACGGCGCTGGTAAATCTACTCTCGCGGAGGTGATTGCTGCTGATGAGGGTATTGTTTGGCGCGATGGTGACAGTCATGCCAGATATGATGTCCTCGTTTACAACCAAGAATTCATTGACCGCAATTTTGGCAACTATGGCGACTTGCCTGGTGTTATCACCATTCATGAGCAAAATATAGAAGTTCAGCAACAGCTGGACCGCAAGAAAAAAGAAAAGGTTGGCGCAGAAGCTGTTGGTAAGCAGTTAAAAAAAGATCTGGAAGATAAAACCTCTGCGAGAGATGCTACTGTGGCACAGTTCCAGAAAATGTGTTGGAGCCAAACCGCACAGATCCGAGAGGCTTTTAAGGAAGCACTCAAGGGAAAGCTGAAGAGTCAGCAGTTCATGGATGGTGTCCTCGCTACTCCTGCGGCAGTCGACCACGATTTTGATGAACTGAAAAGTCTGTATGATATTGCGTTTTCTCTCGATTCCCGCCCATACCATGTGTTCGGAAAAGTTGACAGCGCATCTACATACGGAACGCTCCCTGGAAGAGAACTGCTGGATAAGGCAATCGTCAGCAGTAGTGGATCTCCCTTCGCAAAGTTTATTAAGGCGCTGAATGCGACAGATTGGGTGCGACAGGGCCATGACCACTATGCTGCCCACACCTCCGGCAAATGTCCGTATTGTCAGCAGACATTGCCAGCAGGTTTTGAAGATGAAATCGCTGCGTGTTTCGATGCTCAGTATCAGCAAGACATTGCTGACCTCCGGGAATTTGAGGCTGTCTATAAAAGAGAGACTTCCGCTATTCTTGAGAAGTTGACCGGCAATATGCAGGATGTACTGCCTACGGTCGACCTCGGAGAATACAAGGACAAGCTGGCACTCCTGGAGAGCAAAATCAACATTAACATTCAGCGTATCGAAAGCAAAATCAAGGAACCTACCTCTATTGTTGCGTTGGAGGATACGGATTCCATTCTGCTTGACTTGAGCCATATTATTGATGAAATTAACCGTCAGATTATGACGAACAACAGTATCGTCAATGATAAGCGGAAAAAGCAGGAGCAGTGCAGACATGAAGTCTGGGAAATGATTGCATTTCTCCTTAAAGATCAGATTGCTGATTACAAGGCAGCTATCGCAGGATTTGACTGTGACATCAAGGGTCTGGAAGAATCTATTAAAAATGCCAGAGCTGACTGGCGTCGCATCATGGGAGAAATCCAGGAACTCAATAAGCAGGGTGTCAATACCGAGGAGGCCATTGAGAGCATCAACAATCTGCTCCGGGATTCCGGCTTCCAGGGTTTTGAACTGAAGCCCAAAGCAGGAGTCAAAGACACCTATGAGGTAATCCGCCCCAATGGCGAAGTGGCAACCAGGCTGAGTGAGGGCGAACGCAACTTTATCGCATTCCTGTATTTCTATCAGCTGGTTCGCGGTAATGGTAAGGTTGGCAACACCACCACACACGGAAGCCTCGAAGGAACTCCGGAAGGTGCCGATACCCGCGACAAAATCGTTGTCATTGATGACCCTGTATCCAGCATGGACAGCAACGCTCTCTTTATCGTCAGTTCCATTGTGCGTGGTATGATTGGCGTCTGCTACAACAATACCGACTATAGAAGCCCCGATGTCAAGGGTGACTATATCAAGCAGATCTTCATTATGACCCACAACGCATACTTCCACAACGAAATCACCTATAAGGAAGTTTCTCATTACAAGAGCACATCCTTCTTCGTGATCCGAAAAGTGGACAACAAATCTACCATCGTTCCGTGCGTCCGTCCGAGCCGGATTGCTGGCGAGGAGGAAAACTACAATCCTGTCCAGAACTCCTATGCAGCCATGTGGGAAGAACTGAAAAAGCTGTATAAAGAGGATCGGGCTTCCATCGCAATCAAAAATGTATCCCGCAGAATTATCGACCAGTATTTCCTGCAACTTTGTGGCTTTGAGGGCGCTGATATTCGCAGGATTGTTCTGGAGGAAAATAAGGAAGCGTTCATTACCGAGGTTGAGGGTGGCAAGCCCAACTACGAAAAGTATCATCTGGCGTCAGCGTTGCTCCACTATGTGAGCAGTCCGTCCGGCATCGGTGATGAAATGTTCATTGATGACGAGTGCGTTGACAGCGAGACTCACCGCACGGTATTCCAGCTTATTTTTAAGGTGATGCACCAGGATCAGCATTACAATATGATGATGGGTGACGAATAAGTCCGTTTTTTGGGACACAAGAGTTTTTATAATAGATATACGCAGGGGTGCATACACCTCTGAAACGGAGGAAAACAGCATGGCTGATAAAAAGGTAATCGATGCAATGTGGGACGACTCGCCAATCGACGTCTCCGCAGAAGTAAATTTCATATGGTCCATTGCAAACAAGCTGCGTGGAACCTATCAGAGCGACAAGTACAAGGATGTCATCATTCCAATGGTTATCATCCGCCGCTTTGAGTGCGCCCTGGCTCCCACGAAGGCCAAGGTCGTGGAGACCTATAAGGCGAATCCAAATTATCCGGCGAAAGCGATGTACCGTCTGTCCGGATTCCAGTTCTACAATACCAGTGAGTTTGATCTTGCAGAGCTGGTCAACGACTCCGACCACCTGGCGGCCAACTTTAAGGCATACATCCAGGGCTTCTCTGCCAATATTCAGGACATCATTCGCAGCCTGGATTTTGACAAACAGATTGACAAGATGGACAAGAACAACCGCTTGCTCTCTGTGGTAAAGGCGTTCTCTGAGCTGGATCTCGACCCGCACACCATCGACAACGTGAAGATGGGCTACATATTTGAAGACCTGATCCGCAGATTTTCTGAAAATGCCGAGGCTGGTGACCACTACACCGGCAGAGACATCATCAAGCTGATGGTCAACATCCTGCTGGCGGAAGGCTGTGATGATATCTTTGATGACGGAAAGGTCATCACCGTATTGGATCAGGCGTGTGGCACGGGTGGTATGCTCTCCACCAGCTATAATTTCATCAAGCGCTACAATCCCTCTGCCGATGTGCGTCTGTTCGGTCAGGAAATCAACCCGGAGTCCTATGCCATCTGCCTGGCCGAGATGATGATTAAGGGGCAGAACGCCGAAAATATCTGCTACCAGGACACCATGAAGGCCGACCGCTTTAAGGGCACGAAAATGCGCTTTGTTATCGAAAATCCGCCGTTTGGAACCCCGTGGGGCGGCAAGGACGCTGCCGAGGGTGTGGAACAGGCGGTTCAGGATGAGTACAAGAAAGGCTTTGATGGACGCTGGGGCGCAGGTCTGCCGGGCTCCGGCGATATGCAGATGCTGTTTTTGCAGTCTGCCATCGACAAAATGGATGAGCATTTGGGCCGTGCCGCCATCATTGAGAACGGCAGTCCACTGTTTTCCGGCGGCACCTCTTCCGGCGAGAGCCAGATTCGCCGCTGGATGCTGGAAAACGATTTGATCGAGGCAATCATTGCCCTGCCTGTGGACTTGTTTTACAACACGGGGATCGCCACCTATATCTGGGTGCTTTCCAAAAACAAGCGTCCGGAACGCAGGGGCAAAATCCAGCTAATCGACGCCTCCAGCTTTTTCAAAAAGCTGCGCAAGGCCCTGGGCGACAAGAAAAACGAAATCTCTCCTGAGGACCGCACCGCCATTACCAAGCTGTATGCGGATTTTGCGGAGAACGAGTATTGCAAGATCTATCCCAACGAGGAGTTTATTTACCGGGAATATACGGTGATGCAGCCCCTTCAGCGTAGCTATGCCATTACGGAGGAACGCATGGAAGCGATGTTGTCCAAGGGGTCGCTGTCCTCCCTGTATGACCAAGCGAAGGTCGATGAGATAGAAAATATGGAGGAGCCAACCGGCAAGGATTTAAAGAAGTTGGAAAACTACCAAAACAATCAGCCGGTCTATGAAGCCATCCTTGCCGCATTGAAAGAAGCCATATCGGATGAAGTCTACCTCTCACCGGCGGCGTTTATGCCGGTTCTGACTAAGGTGCTGGTAAATGTGACCACCGACAAGAAACTGCTGGAGAAGATTGCCGACGGTCTCTCCGTCATGGACAAGTCCGCCGAGATCCAGCGCGACCGCAAGGGTAATGTGCTCTATGACAAGGAGACCAAGGACACCGAGATCGTGAAGTGGGGCGAGAGCATCGAGGACTATATGGCCCGCGAAGTGCTGCCTCATATCCCGGATGCGGTGGCGTTTTTTGAGGAAAACTTGGGCGCCAAGAAGCCGGTTATCAAAACCGGAGCGGAGATCCCCTTCACCCGCTACTTCTACAAATACCAGCAGCCGGTACCCAGCGAGGAGCTGGAGGCAAAGTTTATGGAACTGGAGCTTTCGGTCTCGGAGCGTGTAGCAAAGCTGTTTGAGTGAGGCGGTGATGGTATGAGAGAAATGAAGGATAGCGGGATTGAGTGGGTTGGCATTATTCCATCTCACTGGATCATACATCCGGTTTATTACTACTTTGGCGAAAGAAAAAATAAGAACAAATTTGGACAAGAGGACAATTTGCTTTCGTTAAGTTACGGGAAAATCATTCGCAAGGATATCAATACAAGCGAAGGTTTGCTGCCGGAGAGTTTTAATACCTATAATATTGCCGAAAAGGGTGATATTGTTATTCGCCCTACTGACCTTCAGAATGATAAAAGGAGTTTGCGCACGGGCTTAGTCCGAGAACGAGGAATCATCACTTCTGCATACATTTGCTTAAAACCAATTAAGGATATCGACTCAAGATTCTTTAATTATCAGCTTCATTCCTACGATGTAATTAAGGTTTTCTATAATATGGGGAATGGTGTTCGGCAAGGACTTAACTTTTCGGAATTTTCACACTTGCTTGTTTTTGAACCGCCTCTCGACGAGCAGAGACGTATCGCCGATTACCTCGATGCCAAATGCACCGAAATCGACGCCCTCACCGCCGACATCCAGACCCAGATTGACACCTTGGAGCAATACAAGCGTTCCGTCATTACCGAAGCAGTTACCAAGGGGCTGAACCCCGATGCCGAGATGAAGGATAGCAATATCCAATGGATCGGCATGATGCCTTCCCATTGGGATTGCATTCGAGGTAAATATATTCTGAAGTACATCCAGAAGCCCGTTCGTGAAGATGATGGCGTGATTACCTGCTTCCGAGATGGCGAGGTTACTCTCCGCAGCAATCGCCGCGAGGATGGTTTCACAATGGCGGATAAGGAAATCGGCTATCAAGGTATCGATGTTGGAGATTTGGTCGTACATGGCATGGACGGCTTTGCAGGGGCGATCGGCATTTCCGATTCTAGAGGTAAAGCATCGCCTGTCCTGAATGTTCTTGATACAGAACAGAACAAGAGATATATTATGTACTTCCTCCGCAGCATGGCTTACAGCGATGTATTCCTGGCGCTGGCCACTGGAATCCGTGTCCGTTCCTGTGATCTGCGGTGGAATAAGCTCTCCGAGCTGTTCTACCCTGTTCCACCACTGGAGGAGCAGGTAGCAATTGTGGATTATATCGATTCCGTTTTGCGTAGAACAGATGAAGTGATTGCAGCTAAAAGAGAACAGCTATCCACATTAGAGGCCTACAAAAAATCCCTCATTTATGAGTATGTGACCGGGAAAAAGGAGGTGCCTTTGTCATGAAAGTTGAATACATTACATCTTCTCTTGGGACAGGCACTGAGCTCCACATTTCCTCTGACGAATACAAGCGAATTAACAGCGAGAGCGGTTGGAATGAACACCCAAATTTGATGTTTGCCATACGTTCCTATGTCAGGGAAAACCAATGTACGAATAAAATCATAACCAGGGACTTGGATGAAGCATACCGGCATATTAAGAAGGTTGGCACCATTGCCCTTGTAACCCAAACAGATGGGGATGTCGTATGGTGTGAATTATATGCGATTACAGAAGGTGAAATCATCCCCGTGATTACAAGCAAAGATGGTCGTGAGTTCAATATCAACTATTCGAGTAAGACCCTGCGTCAGATGAAGCGAAGCCAGAAAGAAAGAGAGGCGAATCAAAATGAATAATATCCTCTCAGAAAAAGACTATCAAAAATTCCTCCTGGATCGGCTGGTGGACAACGGCTATGTCATCCGTAAGGCATCTCATTTCGACCGTCTTTTTGCTGTGGACCGGGAGATGCTCATGAAGTTCCTGACTGACACCCAGCCGGAAACGATGGATTATCTGCGGAAGATATACAAAGATGACCTGGAGGACACCATCGTCAGCTTCATCAACGCAGAGACAACTAAGGCCAGGGGCAGTCTGATCGACGTGCTGAAGCACGGCGTTGAGATCTCCAATCGACAGCTGGATTTGATGTACACCAAGCCCGCCACCACCTTTAACCCGGAGCTGACGAAGAAGTATGGGCAGAATATCTTCTCCGTCATGGAGGAGGTCTGGGCCAGCGACAAAGAGCGGATCGATGTGGTCATTTTCCTGAACGGTCTTGCAATCATCTCCTTTGAGCTCAAATGCAACACCGCTGGACAGTCCTATCAGGACGCTATTTACCAGTACCGCACCGAGCGCAACCCTAAGACCCGTCTGTTTCTGTTTAAGTCAGGCTGTCTTGTGAACTTTACGATGGATTTAGAAGAAGTCTACATGACCACCAAGCTGGCGGGCGAGGCCACTTTCTTCCTGCCTTTCAACATGGGCAACGGTGAAGGTGTGACCGCCGGGGCGGGCAATCCGGCTTTTGAGGACAGATACAGCGTGTCATATATGTGGGAGGATATTTTGACCAAGGATACCGTGCTTGACCTCATCAGCAAGTTCATCTTTGTAGAGGTCAAGGAAAAGGTGGACGATGAAACCGGCAAAGTGAAGCGTTCTGAGAACCTCATCTTCCCGCGCTATCACCAGCTGGATGTCATCCGTAAGCTCCTCGCCGATGTTCGGGAAAACCGTACCGCTCAGAATTATCTGATCCAGCACAGTGCCGGTTCCGGTAAGACCAATTCCATCGCTTGGTTGGCTCACCGCCTGACTTCGCTCCACGATGCCGACAATAAGATCATCTTCGACAATGTCATCATCGTTACCGACCGTGTGGTAGTGGACAGGCAGCTCCAGAAAGCCATTATGGGCATGGAACATAAAGCCGGGCTGATCCGGGTGATGGACGATAAATGTAATTCCACTGATTTGGCGATTGCCCTCAACGGTAACACCAAAATCATTGCCACTACCATCCAGAAGTTTCCGTATATCGTGGACAGCGTGAAGGGGCTGAAAAATAAGCGGTTTGCCGTCATCATTGATGAGGCCCATTCCTCCACCGCCGGTAAGGATATGGCCGCTGTTACGATGTCTCTGGGCTCCGGCGAGCAGTTTGATGGCGATGTTGAGGACATGATCTCCGATGAAATCAAGCGCAACGGCAAACAGGCGAATGTGTCCATGTTCGCCTTTACCGCTACTCCGAAGCCCACTACCATCCAGCTCTTTGGTCGCCTGAACACCAAAGGTCAGCGTGAGGCATTCCATGTCTACTCCATGAAGCAGGCCATTGAGGAAGGTTTCATTTTGGATGTATTGCAGAATTACACCGAATACTCGACCTTCTACCAGATCAATAAGGAAATTGAGGATGATCCCCGCTGTAAGACCAACGCAGCCAAGCGACAAATCGCCCGCTTTGTGGAGCTGCATGATACTAATATCTCGCAGCGGATCGAGGTCATTGTAGAGCATTTCCGCACCACCGTCATGCAGGAACTGGGTGGCCAGGCCAAGGCAATGGTTATCACCGCCTCCCGGCAAGCCGCCGTGAAGTATCGTCAGGCATTTGAAGAATACATTGCGAAAAAGGGCTATGAGGGAATCCATGCGCTGGTGGCGTTCTCCGGCAAAGTAAAGCTGCCGGACGATGAGACGGAATACACCGAGGCTTCCATCAATGGCTTCCCGGAGGACCGCCTCACAAGAGAATTTGATACTGATGCCTACCAGGTGCTTTTGGTCGCAAACAAGTATCAGACCGGATTCGACCAACCGAAGCTATGCGCGATGTATGTGTTGAAGAAGCTGAAGGGCGTTAATGCGGTTCAGACCCTTTCTCGCCTTAACCGTATCTGCGCACCTTATGATAAAAAGACCTTTGTGCTGGACTTCGTGAATAGCTACGAGGATATCAAGGCTGCATTTGCACCCTACTATACCACCACTCTGTTGTCCAACTCTGTAACCCCGAGTGCTATCTATGACCTCGAAGCAAAGATTGATGCCTACGCTCTGCTTGACCCCGCCGACATCGACAGTGCAAATGAAATTTTGTACTCTGAGAAGGTTACCGGCAAGCAGAAACAGCACTTGACCTTCTTCCTGCAGAAAAGCAAGAAACTGCTCGACCACTATGAATACGAGGAACAGCGTGAGGCGGTTGCCACGATGCGTAGCTTTGTCCGCTATTATGAGTTCCTCCTGCAGGTCTCCTGCTTTGAAGACCACGATCTCCATAAGAAGTACAATTTCATCGCATATCTGCTTGCTTACATCAATATCAAGCATCCGGGTGGCGGTTTCAACCTGGACGGCAAAATCAAAGCCTCCAACTTCGTGCAGAAGAAGGGCGAGGAATACGTCGCTCCTAACCTTGTGGCAAAGCCTGTAATGAAACTGCCAACAGCGGAGCATTTTGGCCTGACCGAGGATAAGGAACAGCGCCTGTCGGAAATTATTGATGAAATCAACAGTCGCACCGGCAAGTCTTACGATAACGATGTTGTTGTAAAGGCAATGCTCCAGATCCGCGATATTCTGATGAAGTCCGATAAGCTGAAGACCAGCGCAAAGAACAACACCCAGAAGGACTTTGAGTTCTCCTATTTTGATGACATTGATGATGCCCTCATCGAGGGTCTGTCCCAGAACCAGGATTTCTTCTCGCTGTTGCTCTCCAATGATGAAATGAAACGTCAAGTGCTTGGCATCTTCGCTGATGAAATTTATAAAAGTTTGCGTAACGCGGACTAATGAAGGGGTGATTGTATGTTCGATATATTTCGACTGAAAGAGGTCTTGGTGAAATACAAAGAAAACTTTGTGTCTAAGCAATGGCCCAACGAAAAATATAAGTGGGAAGCAGTGAAATGCTTCCAGGATAATTGGGATGTGAACGCACCTGATTTTGCAGATATGCTGTCCCGTTCTCTGGCAAAGACATATAATCTGCTTGCTTCCATGAATAACTTTCCGGCAAAAATGATTCAGGGCTTTGCAAAGGTGGCACCGGAAGAAGTACGTGCCATGTACATCGCCCTGTTTGATGAGAGCCAGGATGTGGTTACTCGTATTTTGGAGTTCAAGAACCAGTCCTCGATTTTGCTTGAGAAGTACGGAAACGGTGCCGGACAGCACTATCAGTATGAGAACGCTGTCAGCACCTATCTGTGGCTGCGCTACCCGGAAAAGTACTACATCTATAAGTACGGTGAGGTAAAAACTGTTGCTGATGAACTTGGTAGTGATTACCGCTTCAAGAAAGGTGCCTATGCCGATAACCTGCGTAATTTCTTCGCTCTCTATGATGAAATTCGTGCAGAATTGAAAAACGATGGCGGTCTGATTAGTCTGTTGAAGAGTCAGCTTACCGATACTTGTCACGACGACTCCGAACTCTGCACGTTGACTATTGACGTTGGTTTCTACATCAGCAGATATTATTCTTCTGAAAAAACGGATGCTCCGGCTACTGAAGAGTGGTGGCCGACAGACTATTCTCCCGCAATCAGCGTGGAGGAGTGGGTTGCTCTACTTGGTGACGAGGAAGTGTTTACCACCAGCAGTTTGGAAATCATGAAGCGTATGAAGGATTACGGTGGTCAGGCAACCTGTAAGCAGCTCTCTGTAAAATATGGTGAGACCGTTAATTTCTATATCAGTGGCTCTGCCACCCTTGCTAAGCGCGTAGCAGAGAAAACCGGATGCCCGGTTATGCCTCGTGATGAGGAGAACTCTCGTTGGTGGCCGATTCTGTATCTCGGTAAAAATGCCCGTAAGGACGAAGAGGGTTCCTATGTGTGGAAGCTACGCTCTGAACTTTCCGAAGCATTGGATAAAGTAAATCTGACCAATGTGGCACTCTATGTTCAAGCCGCACCGGGCGAGGAAGTTCACAACTATTGGTTTCTGAACGCCAACCCTAAAATCTGGAGTTTTTCTGCCTTGGCTGTTGGTAGTGTTCAGTCCTATACGCTCTACAATGAAAACGGTAATAAACGCAGGATATTCCAGAACTTCTTGGATGCCAAAGCCGGTGATATGATTATCGGTTATGAGTCCACTCCGGTTAAGCAGATCGTTGCCATCGGTCGCGTGAGTGCAGAACAGGATGGCGAGAAGATTTACTTTGAAAAAATTGAGGGTCTGTCTTCTCCGATTGATTTTGCAACGCTTAAGGAATGCTCCGAACTTGCCAAAATGGAGTATTTCACCATGCAGCAAGGTAGTCTCTTCCGACTGACCAAGGGTGAATATGATTTCATCATTGATATGATTCGTGAAGAGAACCCTTTGACTGTGCCTGACACCGTAGAAAAATATGACAAGGCTGCTTTCTTGGATGAGGTCTATATGACCGAAAGCAAGTATGACACCCTTGTGGCAGTTCTGAAGAACAAGAAAAATATCATCCTGCAGGGCGCTCCCGGTGTCGGTAAAACATTCGCCGCAAAACGTCTGGCATACTCCATTATGGGAGAGAAGGATGAGAGCCGTATTGAATTTGTGCAGTTCCATCAGAATTATTCCTACGAGGATTTCATGATGGGATACAAGCCTGTGAATGACGGATTTGAGTTGAAATACGGCATTTTCTATCGGTTCTGCCAGAAAGCAGCCAACCAGCCGGACAAGGACTTCTTCTTCATCATAGACGAAATCAACCGTGGTAATATGAGCAAGATCTTCGGTGAATTGCTGATGCTAATCGAACGGGATTACAGAGGCACTAAGGCAACACTGGCATACAACGGTATGATATTCTCTGTTCCGAAAAACCTGTACATTATTGGCATGATGAATACCGCTGACCGCAGCCTTGCTATGATCGATTACGCCCTGCGCCGCCGTTTCAGCTTCTTTGACATCGAACCCGGATTCGATTCCGCTGGCTTCATGAAGTATCAGCAGGGTTTGAACAATGAAACCTTCTCTCTGCTGGTTTCCAAGATCAAGGAACTGAATAAAGAGATTGCACTTGATAAATCCCTCGGAAAGGGCTTCTGCATTGGTCACAGCTACTTCTGCGGTCAAACAGATTGCACCGATGAATGGATGCTGGCAATCGTAGATTATGATATTTTGCCGATGCTGCGTGAGTATTGGTTCGATGATATGAATAAGCTGCAGCGGTGGGAGAACATTCTGCGTGGTGTATTTCAATGATTAAGGATAAGAGCATATTCATAAAAAACATCTATTATATGCTGTCCTATGCCTTCACCACCTTGACCCCAACCCAGGATGACGAGATTGCTGCGGAGGAATTTGACAATATACATAATCTCTTTGCAGCCATCCTCGCCAAGGGCATTGGTCAGCAATTGAAGCAGGGGCTATATCGTGAATATCTCAACCGTAAGGAAGATATGCCCGTTATGCGCGGAAAAATTGATATGCCTGGGACTATAAAGAATAAGCTCGCACGAAAGCAGGTGCTTACTTGCGAATATGATGAGTTGTCCGAAAATAATCTACTCAATCAGATTCTGAAGACAACCGTCATGCTGCTTATTCGCCACGCAAAGGTTGATGCAGAGTACAAGAGCGATTTAAAAAAGGAAATGTTGTTCTTTTCAGCCGTGGATATCATAGAGCCTGCATCAATAAAATGGTCATCCATCCGTTTTCAGCGGAGCAATCAATGCTACCGGATGCTCATCAGCCTCTGCCAGTTCGTTTTGGAGGGTATGCTTCTCACTACCGACCAGGGTGAATACAAAATGGCATCGTTTGTTGATGAGCAGAGAATGTGCCGCCTTTATGAGAAGTTCATTCTTGAATATTTCAGCAAGCATTATCCGGCCTTAGATGTTCGTGCTTCGCAGATCCCGTGGGCGCTCGATGATGGAGTTGGGACTATGCTACCCGTAATGCAAAGTGATATCACCTTGAGTTATGGGAGCAAGGTACTGATCATCGATGCCAAATACTATGCACATACGACCCAGGTGCAGTACGATAAGCATACTCTGCATTCAAACAATCTGTATCAGATATTTACCTATGTCAAGAACAAGGATTCCGAGTTTGGGGATAAGCCCCATGAGGTTTCCGGTATGCTATTGTACGCCCAAACCGATGAAGCTGTACAGCCAGATAACACTTACATGATGAGTGGCAATAGAATTAGCGTAAAGACATTGGATCTAAACTGTGATTTCTCGGAAATTGCAAATCAATTGAATGCCATTGCAGAGGGTTTTCTGACAAGTCATAAGCCCGCTGGAGGATGCTGAAGATGGATAAAATCGTTTCTGAAATCGTTGATGTTCTGCTGTCCTTGCCAGAAGGAACTGAACTTGCCACAAGTGATGTAATAAAGCAGCTGTACGGTCATAAATATCTGACCTGTGGGGATTATGAAATTCATGGAAAAAAGCATGGTTTCGAGGACTTCTTTGAGATTGATGCAAAGGTTCACAAGCTGGCGAAGAGGCATGGCTTAATCTTAGATGACTCCAAATATGCTGGTATGGCAACGGGCCTTCCGTTCAACATTCCGTTTGTGGTACGACGAAAGCACAAGTAAACCTTTTAATTTTGCTATACCTTTTAATTATTCCAAAATCCATACACCGCAAGGCTTACATCCAACGGTGCAGCCGGACTCTGGAACGGCAGAAATCCGTAACTGAGCAAAACGAAAAAGGGCTTTCTAAGTCAACATTTGACCTCGAAAGCCCTTATTTTATGCCTTTTCGGCGGTTTATCCCCCGGAGAAGGCTTTTTCTATTGTATCAATATCAGCAGGAACATAGAGCCGTCTTGTGGTATCGGTAATTTCTTTGGTATGTTACCCGAAAGTATGCGGCAGTCTACCTTGTATGGCGTAGAACTTGATGAAATCACAGGACAAATTACCCGATATTTATATCCTGAAGCCAACATTCAAATTCAAGGGTTTGAAAATACCAAGTTTGAAAATAACAGTTTTGATGTTGTGGTGGGCAATGTGCCCTTTGGTTCTTATCGCGTCAATGACCCAGATTATCAGCATCTCAATTTTAGTATTCACAACTATTTTATAGCAAAGTCTTTGGATAAGGTGAAAGATGGCGGAATAATAGCAGTTGTGACTTCCAGCTATACAATGGATCAACAGGATACTGCGGTACGCGAATACTTGTCGCAGCGTGCAGCTTTATTGGGGGCAGTTCGATTACCCAATACTGCATTTCGCGAAAATGCAGGCACAGAGGTTGTAACAGACATTCTCTTTTTGCAAAAAGGGGCACAAAAAGAAAAGCAAGATTGGATTTCTTTGCAGGAGAACGCGCAAGGATTTATAATCAACTCGTATTTTGCAACCCATCCAGAGATGATTTTAGGTACATTGACCACGCAGAATACACAATATGGAACGCAACAATATACTTGTGTTCCACATGAAAATATTGAATTCGACCAAGCATTATATCAGGCAATCACGCGGATACAGGGGAAAATTTCACAGCCACTTATGTCCAAGCCAACCATAGAGCATGTGGTGGAACCATCTGGGCGCAATCATAGTTTTTGTCTGCAAAAGGATAAGATTTATTATCGTGATGGCCAAACAATGCGCCTCGTTACACTGTCAGAAAAAGAATTTGCGCGGATACGCGATATGATAGCAGTACGAGATTGTGCGAGAAACCTGATTGAAGCACAAGTGCAGAATTGTAATGATGATACCTTGCATTCGTTACAACAAGAATTATCTGTGCAGTATGATAAGTTTACCAAGCACTATGGAATTATCAACAGTCGTCCGAATCGCAGTGCATTTTCAGAAGATGCTTCTTATCCGTTGCTATGTTCGTTAGAAATTTTGGATGACGCAGGGCAATGTAAGCGACTTTCTGATATCTTTACCAAGCGCACCATTCGACAGACCTATACACCAGACCATGCAGAAACATCGTTGGAAGCCTTGACCATTAGTATTGGAGAACGTGCCAGAGTAGATTTGGAATGGATGTCTGAGCTATTGCACGGAAAAGCAAAAGAAGAAATCATTACCGAATTACGCGAATTGATTTTTGAAAATCCACAAACAGAGGAATGGGAAACGGCAGACGCATATTTATCAGGCAATGTGCGCGAAAAGTTAAAAATAGCCAGAGAATATGCCGAGCAAGACCCTGATAGATGGGGCTTGCAAGTCGAACATTTACAGCGCGTACAACCTGTGGATTTAACAGCGGCAGAGATAGATGTGCGACTGGGTGCAACTTGGATTCCACCAGAATATATTCGTCAGTTTTTATTTGAATTATGCAAGACGCCGTGGTCATATCGAAGCCATATTCGTGTTTTGTATGCACAATCTTCGGGTGTATGGAATGTGACGGGAAAACATGTAGACAGCGCTTCCAGTGTACAAGCAACGGTGACATATGGAACCAAAAGAATCAATGCCTATGAGATTTTGCAAAATACGCTGAATTTAAAAGACGTGCGTATTTTTGATACTGTTACTGACCCAGATGGGAAAGAGACGCGCGTGCTTAATACCAAAGAAACCATTTTAGCGCAACAAAAACAACAAGCCATGCAGCAGGCGTTCAAAGAATGGATTTTTGATGAGCAGTCCAGACGTAACACGTTGGTGGCGTTATACAATGAAAAATTCAACAGTATTCAGCCGCGTACATATGATGGCAGTCAAATTCGATTTGCAGGTATGACCCCAGAAATCCAATTACGCCCACATCAATGCAATGCGGTCGCACGCACATTATATGGGGGGAATAGCTTGATTGCCCATGTGGTCGGAAGCGGAAAGACCTTTACCATGATTGCCGCTGCAATGGAAGCCAAGCGACTGGGGCTGTGTCATAAATCTATGTTCGTTGTTCCAAACCATTTGATACAACAATGGGCAAGCGATTTTTTACAGCTCTATCCAGCAGCAGAGATTTTGGTCACGACCAAAAAGGACTTTGAAACCAGTCGCCGCAAAAAATTCTGTGCGCGTATTGCAACTGGAGATTATGATGCTGTGATTATAGGGCATAGTCAATTTGAAAAAATCCCTCTTTCAAGAGAACGACAGATACAAACGTTGCAAGCACAGATTGACGAAATTACAGACGGTATCATGCAAATTAAGCAGGAAAATGGGGAGCGTTTTACCATCAAACAGATGGAGCACACGCGAAAAACCTTACAGGTACGATTGGAACGTTTATCTGCGCAGGATAAAAAAGATGAAGTCGTCACGTTTGAAGAACTGGGGATTGATAGGCTGTTCGTTGACGAAGCACATATGTATAAAAATTTGTTTTTATTTACAAAAATGCGTAATGTTGCAGGGATTGGACAGACCGAAGCACAAAAAAGTTCGGATTTATACGCAAAATGTCAATACCTAGATGAAAAGACAAATGGACGAGGTGTGATTTTTGCGACAGGGACCCCTGTGTCCAATTCCATGACAGAACTATACACGATGATGCGATATCTGCAAGGCAGTACATTGCGACAAGAAGGACTTTCTCACTTTGATAGCTGGGCATCCACTTTCGGAGAAACTGTGACAGCGATGGAGTTAGCACCAGAGGGAACAGGATATCGCATGAAAACACGATTCGCCAAGTTCTATAATTTGCCCGAATTGATGGCATTGTGGAAAGAGTGCGCGGATATTCAAACGGCAGATATGTTGGAATTGCCTGTTCCAAAAGCGCAATATCACACCGAAGTCACCAAACCTACAGAAACCCAAAAACAGATTATGAAAGCACTTGCCGAGCGTGCGGATTTGGTGCGAAAGGGCAGTGTTGACCCGCGGGAAGATAATATGCTGCGCATTACCAATGATGGAAGAAATTTAGCACTTGACCAGCGACAGATTACACCAGAACTCCCCGATGTGCCGCAGAGCAAAGTTAATTGTTGTGTTCAAAATGTGTATCAAATATGGAAAGATACCCAGACACAAAAGCAAACACAAATCATTTTCTGTGACCTGTCTACGCCCAAAGAAAAAGCAGAAGGATTTTGCGTTTATGAGGATATTCGAGCAAAGCTGATGCAAATGGGCGTACCAGCACAAGAGATTGCATTTATTCATGAGGCAAAAACAGATGTACAAAAAGATACGCTCTTTGCAAAAGTAAGAGCTGGAGAAGTTCGCGTTTTATTGGGTTCCACTGGAAAAATGGGTGCAGGAACCAATGTGCAGACCAAATTATATGCATTGCACCACTTAGATGTACCTTGGAAACCAAGTGATGTAGGACGGATTTTGCGGACATTCAAAATAAAAAAGAATGTGGAGGTAACAGACAATGGCAAAATCATTATTTGAGGAACTGGGCGGCAAATACGAAAGGCAAGGGGATTATTTGATACCGTGCTTAACTGTACCCGCCGAAGAAGAACAGGCAATAGGCATCTGGGGGCAACGGCATTTAGATTATCTAAAACAGTACCGTAAAGTTACATACACCAATCTTCTTACAAGCGGCAGGCTAAACGCCTACCTTGCCGACATCAACAGACAGGCACAGGAACGCTTTGAAAGGCTCATAGAGGGTATGAAACAGGCACAGGGCATAACGGAACAGCTAAAGGCAGAAAACGCCTTAGAATGGACAGGATGCCTCAATAACATAAGGGCTTGTGCGAGGGAGATTGTGGAAAAGGAAATTATTTTTGCATAAACAGATGATTAGTGGCAGGGGGAAATCCTGCCGCTTTTTCTGCTTTAGTTTGTCAGCTTGACAAATAAAGGGTTAAGGAATATAATTAGATTCAGTATTATACAAGGAGTTAATAAATATGCGGCAAGGTATTCTTAAATAAACTGTCAATTTGATAGTGGGAACAAAAAGTAGCAGTCCCGTTTCACTTTTAATATGGGGCTTAGTTTTTTGTACCCAGTTTAAGAATACTTTTATCATGTAATTTTATATGCCCGAAAACATATAAGTGTTTTGGGGCTATTGGAGTTATTTACCCAGTGATAGGAGTATTTATCACTGGGTATTTTTATGCCCTTTTTTGGGTGTTGATAGGAGGAAAATCACATGAAAATAATTAACTTAGGCATTCTGGCTCACGTTGACGCAGGAAAGACAACATTAACGGAAAGTTTATTGTATACCAGTGGTGCAATTGCAGAACTAGGGAGCGTAGATGAAGGCACAACAAGGACAGATACAATGAATTTGGAGCGTCAAAGGGGAATCACTATCCAGACAGCAGTGACATCTTTTCAGTGGGAGGATGTAAAAGTCAACATTATAGATACGCCAGGCCATATGGATTTTTTGGCGGAAGTATACCGTTCTTTATCCGTATTAGACGGAGCAGTATTATTAGTTTCTGCAAAGGATGGCATACAGGCACAGACCCGTATACTGTTTCATGCACTACAGATAATGAAGATTCCGACAATTTTTTTCATCAATAAAATTGACCAAGAGGGGATTGATTTGCCAATGGTATATCGGGAAATGAAAGCAAAGCTTTCTTCGGAAATTATAGTGAAGCAAAAGGTTGGGCAGCATCCCCATATAAATGTAACGGACAATGACGATATGGAACAGTGGGATGCGGTAATTATGGGAAACGATGAACTATTAGAGAAATATATGTCAGGGAAACCGTTTAAAATGTCAGAACTGGAACAGGAAGAAAACAGGAGATTCCAAAACGGAACGTTATTTCCCGTTTATCACGGAAGCGCTAAAAACAATCTGGGGATTCGGCAGCTTATAGAAGTAATTGCCAGTAAATTTTATTCATCAACGCCTGAAGGTCAATCTGAACTATGCGGGCAGGTTTTTAAGATTGAATATTCAGAGAAAAGGCGGCGTTTTGTTTATGTGCGTATATATAGCGGAACATTGCATTTGAGGGATGTTATTAGAATATCTGAAAAAGAGAAAATAAAAATCACAGAGATGTGTGTTCCGACAAACGGTGAATTATATTCATCCGATACAGCCTGCTCTGGTGATATTGTAATTTTACCAAATGATGTTTTGCAGCTAAACAGTATTTTGGGGAACGAAATACTGTTGCCGCAGAGAAAATTTATTGAAAATCCTCTCCCTATGCTCCAAACAACGATTGCAGTAAAGAAATCTGAACAGCGGGAAATATTGCTTGGGGCACTTACAGAAATTTCAGATGGCGACCCTCTTTTAAAATATTATGTGGATACTACAACGCATGAGATTATACTTTCTTTTTTGGGGAATGTGCAGATGGAAGTCATTTGTGCCATCCTTGAGGAAAAATATCATGTGGAGGCAGAAATAAAAGAGCCTACTGTTATATATATGGAAAGACCGCTTAGAAAAGCAGAATATACCATCCACATAGAAGTCCCGCCAAATCCTTTCTGGGCTTCTGTCGGGTTGTCCATAGAGCCGCTCCCTATTGGAAGCGGAGTGCAGTATGAAAGCAGAGTTTCACTTGGATATTTAAATCAATCGTTCCAAAATGCGGTTATGGAGGGGGTTCTTTATGGCTGCGAGCAGGGGCTGTATGGATGGAAAGTGACAGACTGTAAAATCTGTTTTGAATATGGATTGTATTATAGTCCTGTAAGTACCCCCGCAGACTTTCGGCTGCTTTCCCCTATCGTATTGGAGCAGGCTTTAAAAAAAGCAGGGACAGAACTATTAGAGCCATATCTCCACTTTGAAATTTATGCACCGCAGGAATATCTCTCACGGGCGTATCATGATGCTCCAAGGTATTGTGCAGATATTGTAAGTACTCAGATAAAGAATGACGAGGTCATTCTGAAAGGAGAAATCCCTGCTAGATGTATTCAAGAATACAGGAACGATTTAACTTATTTCACAAATGGGCAGGGAGTCTGCTTGACAGAGTTAAAAGGATACCAGCCAGCTATTGGTAAATTTATTTGCCAACCCCGCCGCCCGAATAGCCGTATAGATAAGGTTCGGCATATGTTCCACAAGTTAGCTTAACAGCTTGCAAAAGTCATATAAAATGAGATTTGAAAGGATTAGAGACTAATTATGATGAAATGCGAATGGATATTGTGTCCTGTTTGTGGGAGCAAAACCCGTAATAAAATTAGGAAGGACACTGTTTTGGAGAATTATCCCCTTTATTGTCCAAAATGCAGACAAGAAAGATTGATTAAAGTTGACAACTTGAAGATAACTGTCATCAAAGAGCCAGACGCTTAAGACGCAGAGCCGATGAAATTGTGGAACAATTCACGAATCATCGGCTCTTTTTGTTTCGTATTTGAAAGAACAAACTCACCAAATAAAAAAAACGATATTCGGGTGGGTTATTTTGTTATACCCTAAATTACCCTCTGAATTTGTTTTTAAATTTGGAGGGATTTTTTTATGTCCTTTTTTCGGGCAGTTATCTATCTGCTCATACGAAGCAAAATTTATCAATACATAGCATATCAGAGAACGGCAGGAAACCAGTTAAAAAAATTTCTGCCAGTGCAACGGTACTTCTCACCTTGAAAGTAGAAGTACAATCTCCATACAATAGAATTACTATTTCCTATAACCGTAAAGGTCACAGAGCCTTTGCGGTTTTTCTTTTGTCGATTTTTGTTGGAAAGTGCCGTAGGGCTGTTTCTGATATGCGGTGTCGTTCTCCGCCTCTCCATCTGGATTTTTTACATTTCAAAAATTCAGATGGGAGGTATTTATGGTGAAATATGCACCAAGAAAGGTATATATCAGAGAAAGTGGCGGCTATGTGGAATTATCCTACACGGAGTTCTGCCGTTGCAGGGAATCCGACCAGACCTATATGGACAAGCTGTTTATCCCCATTCAAGGCTGTCTGCTTGAAGTCGTGAGGGAGCAATACACAGACTTCTACCGTGACAAGGAACGGTGGCGTTATCTGCAAAAATTAGATACAAAGAATAGACTGCTATCTCTCGACGGATTTACGGACAGCGAGGGGAATCCTCTGGACTTTATCACTGATGAAGCGGTGGACATTGCAGAAACCGTTGTCAATGCGGTCATGGTGGACAGGCTGAAAGCCGCCCTGCCTTTGCTGTCGGATAGTGAACAGGAGCTGATACAGGCAATCTTTTTTGACGGACTTTCCGAGCGTGAAGTCGGGGCGAGGTTGGGCATAACCCAGAGCGTTGTAAACAAACGCAAAGCCAGAATCCTAATAAAACTAAGAAAGATAATAGAAAATTAAAATTTAAGGCGTTCAGCCCCCTTGTTTTTTCCTTTGGGAAGATGAGGGGGCTTTTCTCTGCCCTCTCAATCAATTCTGATTGGAGGAAGTAAGAAT
>OERG01000045.1_pt1 | contig 33549 bp, 34 predicted proteins | sample 1539951 | NCBI WGS metagenome assembly OERG01 (sample SAMEA3891870, study PRJEB23780) | metagenome | biome: terrestrial biome; feature: animal house; material: Caecal content | place: Italy | collected 2015-05-05
TCCTTTGCCGCCAGGATTCTGCCGTGGCCGGCGATCACATTGAAATCCCGGTCGATGATGACGGGATTGATAAATCCGAACTCCCGGAGGGATGAGCGGAGTTTCGTGATCTGCTCCGGGGAGTGGGTGCGGGCGTTGTTCACATAGGGCACCAGCTTGGCAATGGGCACAAGCTGCATTTCCGTTGTAGTCTTCATCGCACCAGCCCCCATTCCGCAAATTTTTCAAAACCGCCAAGCCCCTGGATGTATTTCCGGGCGGTTTCCACGATCTCACGATAGGGAACACCGTCCACTGTATCGTCCCCGATGGCGCAGCACAGTTCTACCGTTCTTCCGGTTTCCTGCGCCTTCAGCCATGTGTAGATGTTTACAGACACATCCGCTTTGGAGAGGTCTTTCCCATGAAGCCCGCCGCCCGTCACGGAATCGGCCATATCTGAGCCGAGCTTACGATTGGTCGCACCGGAGTCCACATCCGTGCCGCCTGTCCAGTCGCCCAGGGGATTGACCTCGGCGGTAGGATACAGCTTCTGCAGTTCCTCTGTGGGCGCATTGCTCTGGCAAAAGATCAGCCTTGCCTCGTCAATGATGTACTTCCCATCCGAAGGGTAAGTGTGATACACACTTTTCGCGATTTCACAGAGTGCTTTCTGCTCCTCCGTGACCGGCACCCCTTTGAAAACGCCGTTGTCGCCGCAGCGGATTCCTTCCGCCTGGTTACCGGCGAGGTTCCCGTCCTGCGGCACTTCCACATAATCTGTATAGAGATCCCCAGCGATACGCTTCACGACAGCGTCCACTTCATCCGGCGGGATGTGTACCGAACTCTCCGCAATGATGTGGCAGACGCCGTGGCCGATGAGGACTTCCACAGCGATCCTGGGATTTTCCTCTTTCCTATACGCCGCATCCACCAGAGCGCCGGCGATACGGTCCGCCACCTTATCCGGGTGGCACGGATTTACTTTTTCAAACACAGGTTTCACCCCTTCCTTGCGCGGAGCAGACGCTCCATCAGATCGTCCTGGGGAGAAACCTCCCCGTAATCGGTGCTGCAGTTTTCTTTCACGATTTGGAAAATCTCGTTCCAGAGCCGCACCGCCTGGTTCATATAGTTGATGCCAATGTTAATAAACGGAGACGGGATTGGCTTCTGGGTGGTCGGGTGCTTAGAGAGGAAGCCCATGCGGTTGGTCATCTCCTCGCACTGAATCCACCGGGCGCTGCACATGGCATACCGCTCCAGAAGCTGGGGGGACACCTTTGCCGCGCAGCCCACCTTCTTTAACCACTCCCAGGTTTCCGTGTATATCTCCTCCGCCTGGAGCGTACTCCCGTCACGCTGCTCGGCAGAGAGAAACTCATGGGGCTTTGGCATATCGACACCCTCGACTTCGGGAATGTCCAGCACTTCCAGCCTGCGTCCGCCCGGATTGCCATTCTCGGCTTTTTCCTTGACCGCAGACTTTTTTCTTCCCGCACCGGGTCTCGCACCGCCGCGCCCGCCTGTGTTGTTGGATTTTGTCGGCATTTTCTCACCCCTTTTCCGCAAAAATATAGCAGCCGCAGCCGGCTACCCTTAATTACCCTTTTGAAAACGCTTTTTTCATACGCGCGACCCCGCGCCCGTTCCCACGGGGCAGAGCCGTAGAGATTTTGACCGCCCCTGGATTCGCTTTACATTGATTTATAGATTCAATAATGATATACTTGCCTTGTCCCAGTGGTAAGTCTTGACAAGCGAAGATGCCTGTGGAGGAGTAGTGGCAGCACATGGGACCATTGTCACTATTTCTGAAGGAGGTGCTGCCTATGGTAGCAGATATCGCAACTATTACATCTTTTGTTATACTTGTAGTCACAAAGTTGACCGCTATTCCTCTTCTCTTCGACTGGCTTACCCGCCTAAAAGCATCACGGTCTATCCGTGATTTTTTTATGCCACCTATCACCACGCTCTGCATGGATCTTTGCGTGGCACGAAGAACATAATGCCATCAGGTTCTCCTCGCTGTGATCTCCGCCCTCTGCCAGAGGCTTGATGTGATGCACCTGCTCCGCCTTAATAAAACGTCCTTCCTCAAAACACTTTTCACAAAGCGGGTGTGCATTCATATAACGGTCACGGATGCGTTTCCACGCACGTCCATATTTTCGTTTGGCTGCCGGGTCGCGGCCGTACTTCTCATATCGTTGGTTCTCTATTTTTTGATGTTCCTCACAAAACCTGCCATCCGTCAGCTTGGAACAGCCGGGGTAGGAACACGGTCGTTTTGGTTTCCTTGGCATCGGCTCACCTCGCTTTCCAGGCAAAAGGAAAGCCCTGCAGGATTGCTCCCGCAAGGCTCGTTCCTTGTCCTGTTTTTCTGATTCTAACTATATCACAGGGACAAGGTGTATTGCAGTGGCTTTTAGTGGCTTATTTCGGAAACGGCGTCCAACGCCCTGTGGTGGAGACGATACAGCCACCGAAGCTCATAACCCATGTCCACGGCGATCTGCTCCCAGGATTTGAAACACAGATACCGCAGTTCCAGAAGAGTCTGGTACTCCGTGTTCTGGACAGCTTTGATCTTATGGACGATGTCTTTTTTCGTCTGCACCAGTTTGCAGATGTCCCCATTGATTTCAGTTTCCAGTTCAATGATGGAAAGGATGGCGTCCTCCATACGGTGGAGGTTCCTCGTCTCACTTCCGGGCATATCCGAATAGGTCGCAGTCGCCCGTGTGGCAAGGTCATTCAGTGACGCCACCTGCTCCATCTTGCTCTGTATCCGCTGGTCAATGCGGAACGCCTGGGAAAGGTACTCCTTTATTTCCGTCTGCTGCTTGTTCATAGGCACTACCTCCGAAAAAGAAATTGCTTCCCTCGGATTTGCCTTGATTGACTCTCATTTTCTAAGGTTTGCCCGAACCGCATCAATCAGCGCCGACTGCGTCCTGTCCTTGTACCGTAGGGCTTTCAGAATGCGCTCATCAATGGTGCCGTCCGTGATGATGTGCTGCACGACTACAGTCTGGGACGCCTGTCCCTGCCGGTAAAGCCGCGCCACCGTCTGCTGGTACAGTTCCAGCGACCAGGTCAGCCCGAACCAGCAGAGGGCAGAGCCGCCGCTCTGAAGATTCAGCCCGTGACCGGCAGAAGCGGGATGGATCAGCGCCACCGGAAGTTCGCCCTGGTTCCACTTTGCGATGCTGGCGTCAGAATCCAGCCTTGCAAAGCCGATCTTCTTCATCCGCAGCCGTTCCTCGATGCGGTCAAGGTCATGCTGGTACCAGTACGCCACCAGCAGGGGCTTCCCGTTCATACTTTCGATGATGTCCTCCAGCGCATCCAGCTTTTGGTCGTGGATATGCTCCACATCCCCGACATCCGTATAGACCGCTCCGTTTGCCATCTGGGAGAGCTTGCCGGACAGCACGCCGGCATTGGCCGCTGTGACTTCACCCTTATCAAGCTGTGCCGTCAGATCTTCGCACATCTCATCGTAAATGGCCTGTTCCGGCTCCTCCATATACACCCGGTACTCGCTGCTTACAAGTTCCGGCATCTTAAGGTGGTCGGCGGCTTTCATGGAAATGGTAATATCGGAAATTTTGTCATAGAGCCGTTTCTCCGCTCCCGGCAGAGACTTATAGGAATACACCACCTGCCCGTTCATGCGGTCAGGTCGGAAATAGTCCTGGCGGTACTTGGTGATAAACCGCCCCAGCCGCTGGCCCATATCCAGCACCTTGAACTCAGCGAACAGGTCCATAAGTCCGTTTCCGGACGGAGTGCCCGTAAGGCCGATAACCCGCTTTGCCCTGGGGCGCACCTTCATCAGCGATTTGAACCTCTTGCTGTTCCAGTTCTTGAAGGATGAAAGCTCGTCCACCACGATGGCGTCAAATTCAAAGGGGACATTTTCCACCATCCACTGGACATTCTCCCGGTTGATGATGTAGATATCTGCATCCCTGCGGAACGCCTCCAGCCGTTCTTTTTCCGTGCCGACCGCCACGGAATAACGGATATCCTTCAGATGATCCCACTTTTCAATCTCCTGGGGCCAGGTGTTCCTCGCCACCCGGAGAGGTGCGATTACCAGGACGCGGGTGATCTCGAAGTAGTCGAACAGCAGATCGTACAAGGCCGTCAGCGTGATTGCCGTTTTGCCAAGACCCATATCAAGCAGTACAGCGGCAATTTCGTGTGTTTCGATATACTCGATGGCATATTGCTGATAATCATGCGGTATGAACTTCATTCGGCATCACCTCCAATCTCTGAAATAATGTGGGGGATTTGGCTCTCGTCATCCAGGACGAATGCCAGAAACCCCAGCCGCCGCAAAAGCCGTATCCTTGACTTCTGCAGCGGCCGTGGCTTTTCGCCAGGGGCCTTGACTTCCACGAAGCCGCATTTCCCATCCGGCAATAGGATAAGGCGGTCGGGAACCCCGGAAAATCCTGGCGACACGAACTTCGGCGCAATCCCGCCTTTGGCCTTAACCGCCTGAACCAGTTTTTGTTCAATGGCTTTCTCTCTCATAAGACCTCCTTCTGGTGACGGTCTATGACAGTCCTCCCACGATTTCTTTATATATGTTATTTTTTCTTGTCCTTAGAGGACTTTAGGGAGAGACTATCACCGACCGTCACCTTGATAGCTTCACGCTTACTCAAAATCCGATTTCAGGCGAAATCCATGAATCAGCATCCCTTTTTTCGTCTTGCGGCGCGTGAAATCCGCCGCTTCAATGGCAGTGTAAAAATCCGTAGTACTTCGCGCATACTCGCCCATCTGATTGCAATAGCTGCGATAGGTGTTGTAAACCTCGCCGGACTTCGCTTCATAGGACGGATCGATCTCGCAGCAGTCCTCCAGGAAGTGGGACAGCCAGTCGTTGTTCTCCTTGTATTTCTGGATGGCGTCCTGCACTACCCTGGGCTGGACGATCTTGTAATCGCCGGCGATGACGCGCTTTGCCCCCTCGATGATCCACTGAAGGACTGCGCCGCCCGCCGTTTTGAACAGGAAGTCCGCATAGTTCTTGATGTCAGCCTTGCCCTCGATCTTGGCGTTGAAGGGGATCACGATAAGCCGCCGCCAGGTGCCCTGGTCAATGGCCCCGACCCTGGGCAGGTGGTTGGTATACAGCACCAGCGTGTGGGTGGGGACATAGGAGAAGGGCGCCTTGTATTTTTTCTCCGCATAGATCTCATCCGTGGAACAGAGCTGCTTGACGTTGGAGGTGTTCAGGCGCATCCCTTCCTCCAGCTCGGCGGCGATAATCATCCGCTTGCCCTTGGCTTCCGCCAGTTCCGGCTTCACGTTGCGCTTGCAGCCCACCGTCAGGGTATCTGCGGACATATTGCCAGAGTAGGTGCCAAGCACACGGGCGATAGTGTTCCAGAAGGTAGATTTTCCGTTCCGGCCCTCGCCGAAGGCAATGACCAGGGCTTCAATGTAGACCTTGCCGATGGCGGCAAGTCCCACGATCTCCTGCACATAACGGATCAGGTCGGCGTCCCCCTGGAAGAAGGTCTGGAGGGCGTCCTCCCAGACATCCATGCCGTCCCCGGACGGGTCCACCGCCGTCTGTTTCGTGATATAGTCCTGGGCGTTGTGTTCCCGGATCGCCCCCGTCCTCAGATCGCAGGTGCCGGACGGCAGATTCAGTAAAAACTCATCCGCATCCAGGACGCGCTGCTCGATCTGGATCATCGGACGGGCTTCCTTTAAGGCCGCCGAGATGTATTTGGTATCCCGGCGCTTGATGGCATACTTCCGGTAGGTTTCCGCCCGTTCGTATTTCTCAAAGGAGCGCCGCTGGGCTTCATTGAATGCCGCCATCGCTTTCTTGGTGCCCATCGCAGCGAGCATGGCCCATGCGCCGTTATCCGACATCTCCTTCATGCACCGCTGTATCTCGGTTTCCGCCTCCTCAAGCTGTCTCGCGGTCAGCTCCTGGGCAATACCTTGGGCGTTGGGCTGGGATTCTTCCCAGAACGAACCGTTGAACACAATGTAGTCCGTAGCCGGGGAGAAGCGAAGGCGATCCATGTACTCCCGCGATAATACAATCGCCTGTCCCACATCTGAGAAGTCCTCCGGCATCAGCAGGAAGTCCTGGTTATACTGCTCCGGCGGGATATACCCGTCCTGGGCAGCCACCTTCGCACCGAACTTCACGGCGCTGGCCCAGATGCCCGCAAGCTCCGCATCATCCAGCGGTGGGCTGCATTTTTCCGCTTCCTTCAAAAACTGCTTATGGGCTTCCTCTGTATTGCCCAGACGCTTGATGACCCGGCCGGCGTAATGGGACATGGTGTTGTTCCGGGAACCCTCCAGGATCTGCCCCTGCACCGCGTCCCACTCCGCAAAGCGGTCCGCCAGGAACTCATCAATGGTAATCTCGCCGTCATACACCTCGACCACCGCGTTCTTTACCCCAAACAGGAACCGGGCGCTGTCCTTGGCCCCGTCATCGAAATAAGGGTAATCGGCGATCAATCTGTCTTTCCATGAACTGTAAATCTCTGAATTTGTTGTCTCCGTGCAGATAAAATACACATGAAACCGGGGCCTGGGACCGCGTTTTCCTTTCTGCTTCATATGGCTCTTGCTGTAGACGAAAATCATCCCCACACCCGGAAAGTCCATCGCCACGTCAAAGGGCGTGAGCCAGTCGTCCGGGTCGTCCGAGTGGTCGTTGTCACAGTCCATCGGCAGGCAGTCCGCTTTCAGGAAGTTGTCCACACTGCGGTAATTCTGCTTATATGCCGCACACACATGGTCGAAGGCCGCCGCCTGCCGCATGGTGTCCGCATCCGTGACTGTCACGGGATTCGGGTACACGCAGTTTGACCGGCTCCCCACCGTCGCAGCGTCATAAATTGTCATCTGCATTCCGTTTCCTCCATATCCTCCGTAAAATAACGGATCGTCATATTTTTCTGCTTTGCCTTTCCAATCTCCCGGCGCATCCCATCGGACACCTCGCCGCCGAACACCCAGAGCTGCTCACACTTGCCCAGCAGCACCAGATCCATAAAAATTGCCAGCTCCCGTTCCGTATCTTCCGATAAGAACTGCGGAAACAGCAGATGCGGCGCAATAGGGATCGTGCCGGCGTCTGCGGCAAAGCGGCTGTACCGTCTTGCTTTTTCGGTATTGCCCTCCATGTCCCCGGAGTACGGGGAACAGATATACACCAGCGGACGGTATCTCGCTGTCTTTTCCTCCTGGATAGCCTTTGTGAGGGCTTCATAGGCGGTCGGGTCATAGTAACCTTCACTGTTATATTTACTGACTCCCATAAGCGACCCTCACTTTATACATCTCGATCAAATCCGTGCGGCCAAGCTGCACCAGCCGCTCATAGCTTTTCTGCCTGTCTGCGTCATTCTGCGCCGTGGTCTTATAAAACGGGCAGTCCTTCCCATGAAAGTCATTGTCACCCAGGCAGATGCATACACCATCCTTATTGGCAAAGCAGTCCCTATGCGCCGCACATCGCGGCAGTCCTTTTGATTTTGCTGTTCCCATAGTCTGTTTCCGTCCTTTCTCTGAAAAATTGAGCGGCTTACACCTCTCTAATTGTGAAAGGACAGAAACCATCCGTTTCAGCGGAGTAAATCCCGGATTTTTTTAGCCCCCGTTTTCCTTCCTCTTATAAGCGCACCGCCGCATCCGGCCATCCGCTAAAAAATGACGTCCTTGTCCTTTCAGAAGTGAGAGGCACAGGGCCGGCAAAACTTTTCTCCGCTGAAAAATCCCGGTTCTGTCCTTTCAGAGGCAGAGGGGCAGGAAAGCCGCTCGGAAACGGAGGTGCTGCGGATGCAGGAAAATTCAGAGACAACGAAAAACAGACAGCTTGACGAGGAACTCGCCGATGTGCTGATTGCCATCAGCGTGATCGCGAAGCGTCTCGCCAGAAAACTGCAGGCCATCAACGAGGAAGGAGGAACACCGGATGGGGAAAATGAGCGACCTGGACTTACAGATTAAAGAGCTGCGCTCCTGCGGGGAGACCATCATCGGAATTGCCAATACGCTGGCAGGGATGTTTTCTTCCGGGACAGCGGAGGATACGCCGACAAAGGCAGGCCCCAAAGAAAAGCCGAAAACACCCGCCTTTGAAGAGGTGCGCCATCGCATGACGGTAATCGCCCAGGCTGGGTACTCGGCAGAGGTAAAAGCCCTCATCACAAAGTACGGAGCGCGGAAGCTGTCAGACATTGATCCTTCCAGGTATGAGGAGCTTCTAAAGGAAGCGGACGCGCTCGGAAAGCCGGAGGCGGGAACCAATGGGTAAGCATTCTTTCCTTTCCGCTTCCGCAAGCCACAGGTGGATCAACTGCCCGCCGTCGGCCCGGCTCTGCGAGGAGTATGCGGACAGGCCCAGCGAATACGCCCAGGAGGGGACCGACTGCCATGAGCTGTGCGCTTATAAAGTGGAAGAAGCCCTCGGCCGCAGGGTGAAGGACCCTACGGAGAACCTGACCTACTACTCCCAGGAGATGGAGGACTGCGCCGATGGGTACTGCGTCTTCGTAATGGAGGAAGTGGCAAAGGCAAGGGAACACTGCACCGATCCGCTGGTGCTTGTCGAACAGCGGCTCGACTATTCCCGCTATGTGGGGATCGAGGGCAGCTTCGGCACTGGGGACTGTGTCATCGTATCGGATGGGCTTCTCCACATCATCGACTACAAGCACGGGCTTGGCGTCCTGGTGTCAGCGGAGAAGAACAGTCAGCTTTCCTGCTATGCGCTGGGCGCCCTCGACCTGTTCGATGGCATCTACGATATTGCGCAGGTCAGCCTTACCATCTACCAGCCACGACGGGAAAATGTCAGCACATACACCATGAGCCGGGAAGAACTTCTGGCCTGGGCTGAGACCGTGCTTGCCCCTGCCGCAAAGCTGGCATACGAGGGCAAGGGCGAGTTTAAAGCCGGGGATCACTGCCAGTTCTGCAAGGCAAAAGCTACCTGCCGCAAACGGGCGGAATATAACCTGGAACTGGCACGGTATGACTTCGAGATGCCCGCGCTCCTGGGAGATGATGAGGTCGCCGCTATTCTTACCAAAGCGGACGAGCTGGTCTCCTGGGCCGGGGACATCAAGGACTACGCCCTGCAGAAAGCCCTGTCCGGGACGAAGTTCACAGGATTCAAAGTGGTCGAGGGCCGCTCCAACCGGAAGTACACCGATGAGGCCGCAGTCGCCAAAGCGGTCGAGAATGCCGGTTACGAGCCTTATGAGAAGAAACTGCTGGGCATCACGGCCATGAGCCAGGCCCTTGGCCGGAAAAAGTTTGAAGAGCTGCTCGGCGGCCTTGTTTATAAGCCGCCCGGCAAACCCGTACTTGTGCCGGAGAGCGATAAGCGCCCGGCCATGAACACAGCCATCAATGATTTCAAAGAAAATGAGGAGGACAACAACTATGGCAAAGATCGTAAATAAGACGAAGGTAATCACCGGCCCCAGAACCCGCTGGAGCTATGCGAATGTCTGGGACCCCAAGAGCATCAACGGCGGCACGCCCAAGTACAGCGTCAGCCTGATCATCCCGAAGTCCGACAAGAAGACCGTGGAAGCCATCAAGGCGGCGATCCAGGCGGCCTATGAGGAGGGCGAGTCCAAGCTGAAGGGCAACGGCAAGACCGTCCCCGCCCTCTCGGTCATCAAGACCCCGCTGCGTGACGGTGACGCAGAACGCCCCGACGATCCGGTCTATGCGGATGCGTACTTCATCAACGCCAATTCCGCCACCGCCCCCGGCATCGTGGATGCGGACCTGAACCCCATCCTGGAGCGTTCCGAGGTGTACTCCGGCGTGTACGGCAGGGCAAGCATTAACCTGTATGCTTTTAACTCCAATGGCAACCGGGGCATCGCCTGCGGGCTGAACAACCTCCAGAAGATCTCCGATGGGGAGCCGCTGGGAGGAAAGAGCCGTGCCGAGGATGATTTCTCCACCGAGGACGATGACGATTATCTTTCCTGAGACAACACAGGGCGGCAGTCACCGCTGCCGCCCGCCCATTCAAAGAAAATGCGAGGTAAATGGATATGACAGAGCCTTATGAGTTTGCAAAACAGTTTGATGTGATCGTGATTTTCATTCTCCTGTACGGATTTGCCATTGGCAGCATCGTGTACTGGATCACCGACTTCCTACACTGGTGCTGGACAAAATTTAAGAAGCGCAGAGAAAAGAAGCGCCAGGCGGCAAAACAGCCGGAGGAATAAGCAATGCACTCCAGGCGGCAGGAACAAAACCCCTGCCGCCTGTTTCTTATGGAGGTAACTGCACTATGGCAATCCACACCCTATCCATCGACTTGGAGACCTTTTCCGATGTTGATCTAAAAAAATGCGGCGTGTATAAATACGCCGAGTCCCCTAACTTCGAGATTCTGCTTTTCGGCGTGTCCGTGGACGGCGGAGAGGTCACCGTATATGACCTGGCGTCCGGCGGCACCGTACCGGAGGGAATCATCCGGGCGCTCTCGGATGATTCCGTTATCAAGTGGGCGTACAATGCGTCCTTCGAGCGGGTCTGCCTTTCCGTCTGGCTGCGCCGGAACTATCCGCAGCACTTCTCCTCTTACAGCATAGAGGGCGATACCGTCCGAAACTACCTTGCCCCGTCCTCCTGGCGTTGCTCCCTGGTATGGGGCGCGTACATGGGGCTGCCTCTCTCTTTGGAGGGAATCGGTAAAGTCCTGAAACTGGAAAACCAGAAGATGTCCGAGGGCAAGGCGCTCATCCGCTATTTCTGCGTCCCCTGCAAGCCTACCAAGGCCAACGGAGGCAGGACGCGCAACCTCCCGGAGCATGACCCGGTAAAGTGGTCAACCTTTATCTCCTATAACAAGCGGGATGTTGAAACCGAGATGGCAATCCAGCAGAAGCTGTCGAAGTTCCCCGTGCCGGATTTCCTATGGGAGGAATACCATCTCGACCAGGAAGTCAACGACCGGGGCATACAGCTTGACATGGCGCTGGTAGAACAGGCCATCGCCATTGATGAGCGTTCCAGGGAAGAACTCTCTGCAAAGATGCGGCAGCTCACCGCCCTGGAAAACCCGAACTCCGTCCAGCAGATGAAGGAATGGCTTACACAGCATGGCCTTGAGGTGGACTCCCTGGACAAGAAAGCCGTGAAGGAACTGTTGAAAACCGCGCCGCCGGAACTTGCCGAGGTGCTGGAACTGCGCCGGAAGCTTGCTAAATCCTCTGTGAAGAAGTACCAGGCAATGCAGAACGCCGTCTGTGCAGACGGCAGGGCGAGAGGGATGTTCCAGTTTTATGGTGCCAACCGCAGCGGCCGCTGGGCGGGCAGGCTGATCCAGCTACAGAACCTGCCGCAGAACCACATGGCGCATCTGGAGGATGCGAGAAGCCTTGTCCGTTCCGGCGATTACTCCCTGCTCTCTGCACTGTATGACTCCGTGCCGGAAGTCTTGTCGGAACTTATCCGCACATCGTTTGTGCCGAGGGATGGATATAAATTCATCGTTTCCGACTTCTCCGCCATTGAAGCCCGTGTCCTTTCGTTTTTGGCCGGCGAGTCCTGGCGGCTGAAGGTCTTTGCGGAAAACGGCGACATCTACTGCGCCAGTGCCTCCGCCATGTTCCATGTGCCTGTGGAAAAGCACGGGCGAAACGCACATCTGCGGCAGAAAGGCAAAATCGCCGAACTCGCCCTGGGATACGGCGGATCGGTAGGCGCCCTCAAGTCGATGGGCGCTTTGGAAATAGGGCTTGCCGAAGAGGAACTCCAGCCCCTCGTGGACGCCTGGCGTACTTCCAATCCGAACATCGTGCAGTTCTGGTGGGATGTGGACAATGCGGTGAAAACCACTGTCCGCCAGCGGCTGGACACGGAGACGCACGGTATCCGGTTCCGCTACCGCAGCGGGATGCTGTTCATCGTTCTGCCTTCCGGCCGGCAGCTCTGCTATGTAAAGCCTAAGATGGGCGTCAACAAGTTCGGCGGCGATTCCGTCACCTATGAGGGAGTCGGTAGCACAAAGAAGTGGGAGCGCATCGAATCTTACGGCCCGAAATTCGTGGAAAACATCGTCCAAGCGGTTTCAAGAGATATCCTCATGTACTCCATACGGACGCTTTCCCACTGTTTTATTGTCGGACATGTCCATGACGAGCTAATTATCGAGTGCAGTATGGGCGTTTCTCTGGACGCCGTCTGTGAGCAGATGGGAAGGACGCCGCCGTGGATCAAGGGGCTGAAGCTCCAGGCGGACGGCTATGAAACCATGTTTTACAAGAAGGACTGAAAAAGGCGGTGCCTATCGTGATGATAAGCACCGCCCACTTTTTAACGGTTGAAAATGTCTTTTGCCAGCGGCTGCACCAGGCTGCGGATTTTCCTGATGTCATCCGATACCGTGCGCTGCTTGATGCCAAGCTCGTCCGCCATTTCCTGCTGGGTGGCTCCATCGTAGAGCAGACGGAAGATTCTGCCGTACTTCGGCTTGATTTCTGTCAGCATGGAAATAAGGTCTTCCAAGATGGTCTCATAAATCACATCATCCTCAAACGCCCCTTCGGCGGCCGGCTCTGTCCCCTCGTCCATCAGTATGGAGAGGGAGGCGGGCTTATTCCGCTCACGGCTGGCCTCCGAGAAGCGCTTGCACTCCTCACAGCGGTTGCTTTCCGGGCAGCGGATGAGCCGGCCGTTCTTTCCCTTGACCATGCAGCGGCCGTCCCGGTCCTCCCGTTTGATTTCTGCCCAGATTGGCGCCATATACGCCCGATACTCCTCCTCGGTCGCATCGACCATGACCACCCGGCATTTGCGGTTTCCGATACGCCGCCAGGTGACGTCCTCCGGCTTGATGCCAAAATCACGGATGACCTCGTCGGTTACCATCATTGGGATCTGGAACTTCTTTGACTCTGTGTTGCTCTGATTGACTTTCATTTCGTGTCCTTTCCGTCCGGGTCAAAGGACGGTGGGACACAAAAGAGCCTGTAGCTGAAGACACCCACAGACTCTGCCAATCCGAAAATGAACGCCAAAAGTCAACGGTGGGGCATCTTTACTCGGAGCGCAGTCTTTATCACTGTGTTCCAAGGTCTTATGCATCCCATCGTCCTAATGGCCATCTCGGACTATTGAGATTTATTTGTGGAAATCAGTTCTGCAAATGCGAAAATAAACTCGCTTTTGCAGATGTGAATTCTGGGTTAGGGGTAGAATGTTTCACACGATTGTGCTATAATTAGAAATTATCTCTCCATGTCCCGAAAACACATTCCCGACTTCCCCGTACCCCCCTGTTTTCAGAAGGCACGTCCCTTATCTAAGGGTTGAGTCCATTATAAAATACATGGTCGGTTAAGGCGGGTTCCGTTGGGTAGGCATGGGTAGTCTTGGGTAGAAAGGATGAGGGTATGAACTTTAAGGACTTTGCGCATTTGCTGTTTCCCAGCATCGGAGCCGGGAGCAGTACACACGCCTTTACCCATTCTATATTTGAAGCAATCGTCACTGAAGATGGCTTGGATATTCTCAATGGGTATGATAAAGAATCCTTTAAGGCGTATTACAACGGAAATACAAAAATCTCCAGTCTGGCAAAGAAGATCAGCCCCTATGTAGAACCTTTCGGATTTTCTGAGTTCATCAGCAGTTTCCAGGATGGGGCTATTCAAGGACTCTGTGAAGCGTTTCAGAAGCATATTCCGGACATTAATTTACACAATGCTGCAGATAAGCTGGCGGATATGTTTGCTTCCATCATCCGAGAGGCGGCTGCAGCCACAAGAAAACCGGCGGGAAAATCGGCGCGAACAGACAGCAATGCAGAATCTATAGAGGCGGAGGTCGTGGATGACGAAATGCCATCAGGTGCCGCCGGAGAAGACAAAAAAATAACCGTTATCCAGCAGCAGACAAATGTTATCCAAAACGGGGATCACAATGTCAATCTGACGAATAACGGTACAATCAATTTTCACTTTTGATGGAGGCGGCTTATGAATAACGAACTAATTCCGAAAACATCAATGCCTCCTGCGGCACAAAAAGTTGAGCAGACCGGCTCCACGAACGTCCATGTCACAAACCAAGGCGGCGGCGTGGTTAATATCAACTACAATTACCAACAGTCCGGCGGAAGTAACAGCGCCGAGCAGCTCATGGCAATACAGTCCTTTAGCAAGGAGTACTATCAGCTTCTTGTTACCTGCGAAGAGGATGTATTTACCAACAATATTGTGACTGTAACTGCCAGCCGCGCTCTGAGCCAGCATCTTGTCCCGCCGGAAATCCTGGAGCGGTGTTCATCCCTGTCCGATGCAGGAGTAGCAGAATTAAAGACATTCCCTGCCCTTATCTGTCGGGAAAATACTGAACTTGGAGGTAAAACCGATCCAAACCAGTGGGCGGTCTATGGCTACATCAGAAGGGTTAAAAAAGAAGGAAAGAATATCAAAGTTGCTTTCCAGCCCATATCCGCCATTAACCAGCAGCTATTGTGCGCAAAAAAGAACGCCATCTATTTTGATCTTAATATGGACTGCGCTATCACGGATTTGAACTTCAGTGCATGGTCCGTACATAAGGTCAATCTCTTTGAGGCATTTGACGAGGCTGGGCTTACCACCCTTCCAAGGCCGAGCTAACAGGGAGGAATATCATGCCAGATAAATTACCCAGTGAAATTATACGGATTACCCTCGATGACGCCACATATAAAGGCACCGGCGCTGCCATTGCCCCAACTTACATCAATTACTTCTTTGGCAACAATGGAACGGGAAAAACAACCATCGCAAAAGCAATAAAAACCGGCTCTGGGGTAACCTATGCCCCTGGCAAAGCTGCTGTGGATTATCTTCCCCTTGTATACGACCAGGAGTTTATTGATGCCAATATGAAGAGCTACCACAATCTTCCCGGCGTTTTTACCATGAATGAGGCAAATGTAAAAATACAGGAACAGATTGACAGGAAGGCCGCAGAACAGAAAAAGGCACAAAAAGTCTCTTCGGACGCTTTCGCTGAAAAGGATAAAAAAGCTAAAACGAGAACGGCTTTGGAAAAACAGTTATATAAGGATTGTTGGGACAAAACAGAGGAACTGCGCACTGTATTTGAAGCGACTCAGGAGGGCAAGAAAGGATCAAAGCAGAAATTTGCCGATGAGGTAAAACGCCACTCTCCCATACAGCATGATATAGAGGAATTGAAGCGGATGTATGACTCTGTCTATTCTTCTACAGCAAAGCGGTATGACAGATTTAACATTGTCAGTGATGTTTCTGTCCTTGACCACATCTCTGGCTGTGAAATTCTTTCCCTTGCGATTGTGAATACTTCAAACACGCCATTTGCAGATTTTCTGAAAGAAGTCGGGTCAACTGAATGGGTGCGCCAAGGCCATGCAGATTACCATGAAAAGGCAGGAGGGAAATGCCCGTATTGCTCCCAGGACCTGCCTCAGAATTTTGAAGAAATGCTGGCCGCAAGTTTTGATACTCAATACCAGACAAACCTTCAGAAGCTGGATGCTTTCCTGTCTGCGTATCGGGATGCAGCAAACGCCCTGTTTGTCCCATTGAGTCGGCTGCCGGATGATGTTTATCCCGTAATCGATACAAAGCCTTATCACGACAAGCTCACTGCAGTAAAGGCAGTAATAGCCGAAAATATCGAAAAAATCAAGAATAAGGTGGCGGAACCGTCTAAAATCATCGCCTTGGACGAGGTCGAACCGCTACTCCAGGAGCTTTCGGACATCATCGGCGGCTTTAATCGCCTGATAGACGCCAATAATGATATTGTGTCCGCCGGGCCGAAAAAGAAAGCCGAGTGCAAAAAAGCCGTTTTTGAACAAATCGCCTATACTTTAAAAGATGTCCTGGAAGCTTATGCGCGAAGCGAATCCGCTCTTGATGCTGAAATACAGGCGCAGCAGGATATCATAGATACGCAGAAAGGGGTACTTGACCAGCTAAAAGAGGATCTGCGTATTTTAAATAGCCAGACTGTAGAAACTGAAACTGCGATGAAAAGCATAAACACCATGCTCCACGACTCCGGATTTCAGGGATTTGAACTGCGTCCCCGGCATGAAGAAATCATCCGCCCCGATGGTTCTATGGAGCGCGTTGTCCCAACCCCAGCCATCAATTACGAGGTCGTGCGCACAGATACAGGCAAGATTGCAGAGAACCTCAGCGAAGGGGAAAAGAATTTTATTGCGTTTTTATATTTCCAACAGCTTGTATTTGGGAGAGAAAGCGCCGACGGCGATACACGGGAGAAAATTGTTGTCATCGATGACCCCGTTTCGAGCATGGACAGCAGTGCGCTCTTTATTGTGAGCGCACAGATCAGGAAAATGATCGAAGTGTGCCGGAACAATGCGGATAACAGAAATCCTGTAGTTTCCGGGAACTTTATCAAACAAATTTTTATTTTGACCCATAACGCTTATTTCCACAGGGAAGTCACCTATGCTTACGCCAACCGCTATGACTTTGTTTCCTTTTATCTGATTCGAAAAACGGACAACAAGTCCTCCATCCGACTGTGTGACTGTCCAAACCCCGACTGCCCTTCAGAGCGGATGAATGTAAATCCGGTCAAAAATTCTTATGCGGCTCTGTGGGATGAATATAAGGATGCCTCGTCCGGCATTCCCCTTATGAGCATTATTCGGAGAATCCTGGAATATTACTTTCTGCAGCTTTGCGGGTATGAGGGCAGTGATTTGCGAAAGCGGATACTCGAAGAGAATAAGGACGCCTTTACCCATGATGATTTTGGTAATGAGGATTTCTCTAAATTTGAGTTGGCGTCCGCCATGCTTTCGTACATTGCCGCCAATTCATCCGGCATAAATGATGGTATGCATTATGTAGACGACTGCATAAACGTCCAGCAGTGCAGAGACACTTTCCAGATGATTTTCCATCACATGGGACAAGACCAGCATTATGAAATGATGATGGGTATGAAATAACGAGGAGGCAAACAAGTGCGTATCAGTTATAACAAGCTATGGAAACTTCTTATTGACAAGAACATGACTAAGATGGAGCTAAAAGATGCCGCTGGTATCAGCGCTGCATCTATTGCAAAACTTGGTAAAGGTGCAAACATTACCACAGATGTATTACTTAAAATTTGTGAAACTTTGGACTGTACATTAGAAGATATTATGGAAACTGTAAAAGATTGACGGAGGACTGCAATGAAATTACTTTATTCAAATATCCTTCCACTTGGAATTGAAGATCCCCAGCAGACAATCATCGACTGCTTTACCGAACAAATGTCGCAGGCAGACCGTGTTGAAATTGCAGTGGGGTATATTTCCACCGCTTCTGTAAATGAATTGGCGAACATGGCGGAAAAATACGGAATAAAAAACATATGCCTTACAATTGGCATGTATTACATCGAGGGAATGCCTGAGGGATCCTATCATACGGCATTGAAGATTAATAAGAAATGGCGTGATATGGGAATTGGCGAAATTCGGCTTGTAAAACCATTTAAATATCACGGAAAACTCTACTGCTTTTATAAACATGAAAAACCTTTTTCCGCCATTATAGGTTCAGCAAACCTTGGGGCGATAAAACTTGAGGCCGCCAACCGCCGACAGTATGAAATATCGGCTCTTACAACTGACATAACTGAAGTTTCAGATATTGCCGAACATATTGAAAAACTCAAACAGCCGCTTTGCTCTGCAAATATTGCTGACATAAACGGTATGCCTCTCATTCGTGAAACCAATACAGCATTAAATGGAATTGAATTAGTCACATCTGTTCCTCAGTCCAATGTTGCGTTCTATGAACAGTGTGAAGCATCCGTGTCATTTTTCCTGCAGCTTAAGGTTCCGAAAGCTGATGAACGCTTCTTAGATGATGGCAAACACTTTACTAAATCAAACATCAATGTATGTTATGCCGCTCCTCGCAGCAGGAGGAAAGCACGGGATTGGTATGAAACACAGCTGACCGTCGGATCAGAAATATACCGTATGGAAGGTTATCCTGAAAAGAACAAACCTTTTTTCGTTGTGACCGATGACGGATATTGGTTTAAAGCACACACCACAAGTGACAACAACAAACAATTCAGTGCGGTTGGTGATGAGCTTATCATGGGGCGCTGGCTTAAAGGCCGTTTGGCCGCCGCAGGGATTGTAAAACCAGTCAATAATACAGCAGAAGACAGAAACCGCGAAGGAATGATTACACAGGAAATGCTGGACGAATATGGCTGCGACCGGCTTCTGTTTAAGAAAACCGGACAGACAGCATTAGACAGCAATGGTGAGGCCTTGGATGTGTGGCTTCTTGCCTTTATAGGCAATGCGGATGAAGCGAAGTGAGGTGAATAACGATGCAGTACCTAAAAACATATTTACAGAAAATCACAGACCGTGGAAATACAAAACTTGCTGAGTCTATTCAGAAAACAGCTGAAGATGTCGGAAATCGGTATATTAAAACATTCTCATTTGCGAGTCACGAAATTGGTCTTCTTTTTGGCAATGTTCAATCTGGAAAAACCGGGCAAATGTTTGGCATCATGTGCAAATCCGCAGACCTTGGTTTTCCAGCTTTTGTCCTGCTGACGACTGATAATGTCGTACTCCAGCAGCAGACCTTAGATCGAGTAAAATCCGATTTAGAAGGATTTTGTATATGCGGCGAGAATGACTCACGACTTTTTACCGACAACAGCCTGATCCAGCCCGCAATTATTGTCTTGAAGAAAAATGTGCGGGTTCTGAAATTGTGGTCAAACATTTTGAATTCTACAGGATTCATGAAAGGGAATCCTCTTTTCATAATTGATGATGAGGCCGATGCTGCATCCCTGAATACACTTGTAAATCGAGATCGTCAATCATCTATCAACAAGTATCTTGATATTATCAAGAATGGTGCATCGAGCAGTCTGTATCTGCAGGTGACGGGTACGCCGCAGGCAATCTTCCTTCAGACAATTGCCTCTGGCTGGCATCCATATTTTACGTACTATTTTCAGCCAGGTGATGCTTATCTTGGCGGGGATTTCTTTTTTCCTGTCTCTGGGAAGCCGGATTGTATCTCTTTTTTGGATACTATTAAAAAGCCCACCCATGCTGTCGTGCTGCGCCATCTGGCTGTATCTGCTCAGATTCTGTCTTCGGGCGGGAAAGTATCCAACTGTTTATTCCACCCGAGTGTTAGAGTAGCAGCGCATCAAAAGTTTGCAGATGAAGTCGAAAAAGAACTGGATTGGTGCCGCACAAATGCTAATTCAGAATTCAAGGCAGAACTGCAGTTACAATACGAAGGGCTAACACCGTCCAAATCTGAAAAACAGCCATTCGAAATTATTTTTTCAAAAGCAGTTGAACTGCTTACAGAAAAAAACATAAAAGTTCTTGTTATGAATGGAAAGACAGATATTGACAGCGCCGAATACTCTAATGGCTGTTGTTTTATTATAGGAGGCAATACTCTTGGTCGTGGTGTGACCTTTCCTGGACTTCAAACCATTTACTACACTCGCACAAGTAAGAAGCCTCAAGCGGATACTATGTGGCAGCATAGCAGGATGTTCGGTTATGACCGTGATTCCGGCATGATGATGGTCTTTATTGATGAAAAATTATACAAGTTGTTTGCAGATATCAATGCTACAAACAATTCAATTATTGCTCAAGTAGAACGCGGTATTGATGATGTTAAGCTTTATTACCCCAACGGACTAAATCCTACAAGGAAAAATGTTCTTGATAACGATCATGTCGAAATTATTTCAGGAGGAACGAACTATTATCCGTTCTATCCTGATAATAATTCTATTGAAGCTATTTCCAAGCTGCTTGAACCGTTTTCAGAAACAGAACCTTATTATCAAGTCAGTCTGCGGTTGCTTAAAGAGATACTCTCGCACATAATACCAAGTCCTGATTTTAAACTGCAGGCATTTCAGTCTATTATGGATACGATACTTGCCGAACGGCCCACAGCACAAGGAATCCTTATCGTTCGCAGAGGCAGAAATGTTGCCCAAGGGACCGGTGCATTGCTGTCCCCTAACGACTGGCAACTGGGCGGTTCATTCTCTGATAAAACTGTTCTGACTATGTATCAGGTTACGGGAACAAAGGGATGGGGAGGAAAGCCATTGTGGATTCCGAACATAAAACTCCCCGACAACACCATGTATTACAATGTTTTTGAAGAGGAAGGTTAAGTGATATGGAACCGCAATATACAGAAAGCATAGCAAAAGTTATCTTGTTTGATCCCATAGACTCTGGAGCAAATAGGCTTTGTATACTTTCATCTCACGCAACACCGAGTATGGCTTCATGGCTTCTTACAACCTATGAGGAGCAGAACATTACAGGTATTTCAATCGAACTGATTATAGAGGCTGTAATTGACAACGGTATTGACAGCGTCTACCACGAGGGATTCAAAGAACTTCATGGGCGCAGATATTCTAATAAGTGCAGCATTTCCTGCAGCTATTTGTTCCAGCCGCCAGCATCCAAAAGTAATCTGTTCATTTGGCTTCAGGATGATACACCCGTCCAGGCCTTTGACTGTACTTATGATTTTACGCAGACCTCATTTCTAAGAAACAGTGGAGGCTCTATAACAGCACAATCGGCGGCACATGCCTATAAATTATATGAAAACGCTGTTACCCGCTCTATTTTCTGTAATCATTCGGAGGTTGAAGAATATATCATAATTCGTTCATCAACAGTTTCTCCTTCTTCCGCCGATGCCAACTTCCATGACAACTGTGTTCACCTGCCTCTCATAACCAGGACAGGGGAACCGGGAAAACGCTCCGGTTTAAACTGGGGGCAGCGGAACAAGCGTAATAAAAATGAGGCGTATATCCCTCTCCCCAGCAGGATAGCAAAGAGCGGATTTTTTCCGTTAAACAAACAGCATTTCCTCGTAGTTACAGATGACCATCATACGCTGCAGCTCCGTGTGGAGCAACAGAACGACAAGGCAATTACGACCCCGGCAAGCAACGCTCAACTTGGCGAGTATTTTCGGAATCGACTCGGACTGGCAAATGGTGCATATGTGCATACCAGTGACCTGAAAGCATATGGACGGACGGATGTGGTTTTCTACAAAATCGATGATGAACAGTATTATATGGATTTTTCGTCTGGAGGCAATGGATAGTCCTATGGCAGATAATCACTCAAAAGAAGTTCGCAGTATGAATATGTCACATATTCGAAGCACCAACTCCAAACCAGAGGAAAAAGTTCGAAAGTATTTGTTTGCCTGTGGCCTTCGCTATCGGAAAAACGATCGTCGGCTTCCTGGATGCCCGGATTTAGTATTTCCAAAATACAAAACTGTTGTATTTGTTAATGGGTGTTTCTGGCATCACCACGATTGTGGGCGCTTTGTATGGCCCAAATCTAACGAGGAATATTGGCACAAGAAAATTACCAGAAATGTAGAACGTGATCAGCAAAATATTAAACAACTCAAATCCCAAGGCTGGAATGTCATCACGATATGGGAATGCCAATTAAAGCGAGCTGTAGCCGAGGACAATCTAAAGAAACTCTATGACGACATCGTAAATAATAAATGAAAAAAGCCGGGGAGCAACATTCAATGAATACTCTCCGGCTGTCATTATTCATTAATATTTGCTTCTGTGTATGGATACTCAATGCCTGCAAAGGACCTCAGAATAGCCTCAAAGATTATTTGAGCCCCTCTGCATGGAACCGCCATACCTATCTGTTTGCGGACGCTTTCCTTGCTTCCCTGGAAAACATAGGTATCCGGAAATGTCTGAAGTCTGGCTCTTTCCCGATTCGTTAATGCCCGCGGTTCTTCCCAATGATAGATGTGTGTTCCGCCTCCGCCGCTCCCCGTTACTGTGTAAGATGGTTTATCTGGATCAAGGCGTTTGTATATTTGGCTAATTCTCGCTCCCTTGATATTCAGCTGGAGATCCTCCGGAAGATCCGCTGTAAATGCATTCTGACCGGGAAGGATATGCTGCAGTCTTCGAATAACCATTTCTGATTGGCGAGTCCGCTCATTATTTGGAGCGTTCTTCGGAATAGGCGGATTTTCAATAGCGGTTCTGCATGAATTGTCAATTCCCTTATATGGCTCTGTTGAGGGTACCCTAAATGTCACCTCAATGTCGTTTCTGACTCCGACAATAATAATCCTGTGCCGTGCCTGTGGAATACCATACTCCTCAAATTTGTACAGATGGGGCGTGATTGTATAACCAGTTTCCCTTAATTCTGTAAGGATTTTGGTAAAGGCTCTGCCTTCATTGGCATTTCTCAGCCCACCGACATTTTCCGCTAAAAACCATTGAGGTTTAAACAGTTTCAATGCGGCAACACCATAGGAATAGAGAGGACCGTAAACGCCGTCCATTCCTTTTTGTTCTCCTACAACGCTATAATCGTTGCATGGGAATCCGAAAGCCAGTGCGTCTATTGATGCCAGCTTGCTCATGTCAAGTTTTCTGATATCCTCGTGGTAAACAGTCTGTGGGGTATCCGGGCAAATATTATAGCGATATGTGTCACAAGTGCTCGCATCATAGTCGTTTGCCCACTGATGCACTATTGTATATTCTGGATTTCCTATATCTGCATGAAGTGCGCCCCAGGCGATTCCGCCAGGGCCGCAGAACAATTCTCCTAATCTGTACGGCATATATTAAAGCCCTCCTTCTGGGTTCCTGTCGGTGCCTTTTCTTGAAATTACGAAATCAACAAACAGCTGAATAATTTCTATGTCATTCTCATTCAACTTATCTAATCCATGAAGCCTTACTTCAGGATTGATGTCATGCTCAGTAATGTATCCTGCTGCCAACAAAATCTCGAACGGATGGAAGTCTAACACCTGTGCGATTTTACACAAATTTTTCCAACTTGGCGTTTTGCGCTGTCCATTTTCAATCTTCATGATTTCGCTGTCGCTCAATCCGCAGGCAGAACCTAATCTCTTCTGAGACAGCCCAGCGGCTTCTCGCTTGTTCTTTATCATTTCACCTAAATTGGGCATAGTCTCACCTCGTTGTATAGTATATCATTTACGCTGCTTATTGTCAAGCATATAGTAAAAACTTCGCTGCTGAAAAGCAGCGACCTGAAAAGTAGCGATTCCTGTTCCCAGAATTTTTTTCAGAAATCTATACTCTTTAATGATAGCTCTACTCTCGAAAAGTGTGAACTGCCCAATCAATGCCATCGCCCTACCTACGCCACTAACATCACCGAAAATAGAAAAATCGCCCAGAAACAGCGGATTTACGGCATTTTTGAGGTATGGAATTGTATTAATCTCGGCATGGTTTTGTCCATTACATCTGTCAACTCAACATACCATTTATCCAACCTGTCAACTCAACACCCCCAATATCAAAATCAACCACTCAACTCTCCGCCGTTTTTCACAGTAGACCAGTTCCCACTTACCCATAAAATATAAAAATCCGGGAACCGGAACCTGTCCTCTGACAAGTCCCGACTCCCGGAAATCCCTTGTTTTCTACACTTTTTCGCTATTCTATTCTTTGACTTTTGACATCAATACTACGCACTCCACATGTACCCCCTCTGGAAACATGTCGACTGGCTGTATTTTTTCTACCTGGTATTGTTCTTTGCACAGGTATTTGAGGTCTCTGGCGAGTGTGGCGGAGTCGCAGCTTACGTATACGATTCGTTTTGGCTGCATTTGCAGGATGGTTTCTAGTAATGTCTGTTCGCATCCTTTTCTTGGTGGGTCTACGACGATTACGTCGGCTTTGATTTGTTCTTTTTTATATTTTTCTGGAAGGATGTCTTCAGCACGTCCTACATAAAATTCTGCGTTTTGGATTTGATTGATTTCTGCGTTTTTTCTGGCGTCCTGAATGGCTGGTTCTACGATTTCGACTCCGTATACCATTTTGGCTTTTTGTGCTAGGAATAATGTGATTGTTCCGATTCCGCAGTAGAGATCCCATACGATTTCATTTCCTGTCAGCCCTGCATATTTCAATGCGGTTTCATATAGTTTTTCGGTTTGAATTGGATTTACTTGGAAGAAGGACTGTGGTGAAATCTGATATTGGATTGTTCCAATAAAATCGGTAATATAACCTGGTCCATACAAAGTTACTACGGTTTCGCCCAATATAACGTTTGTGTTTTCGCAGTTGATGTTATAGCTAATGCTTGTCATCCCTGGGATTTGTTTTAGCTGTTCTACTAACTGTTCTGCTCTTGGCAGCGACTTGCGATTAATGACAAGACAGACCATAATCTCTCCCGTTGTATAGCCCTGACGAATTAATACATGACGTACAATTCCCTGTTGGCTTTTTTCATCATATGGTCTGATTTTGTATTGTTTCATATAGTTTTTTATTGTTTCAATAATTTTCCGATTGACTTCTGGAGCTAGCAGGCAATCTTCGTGATCGATAATATTATGAGTACGTCCTGCATAAAATCCTGCTACGATATTTCCTGTTTTGTCCATGCCAAATGGAACCTGTGTTTTATTTCGATAGCGCCACGGATGTTCCATTCCAATGACTGGAAGTACTTCGATTTCCTGGAATCCCCCGATTCGTTTTAAATTATTTTTTACTTTATTTCGTTTAAATTCTAACTGTTGGCTGTATGCCATTGCTTGAAGCTGACAGCCACCGCATTGTCTGGCTACGTCACAGACTGGCTGCACCCGATTGATGGAGGGAGTGAGTATTTTTTCGACTCTGGCGTATCCATAGGTTTTCTTCATCTTAACAATTTTCGCCTGTATGTTATCTCCAATAATACTGTCTTTAATAAAGAAAGGGAATCCTTCTACTTTGCCAATCCCTTCCCCTTCTGTAGTCATATCTTCAATCGTTACAATTATGAGATCATTTTTTTGCATAAAGAATTCCCTTTCTATATTTCCACATTAAATTGTCTTACGAATATTTGTATCTAATAGTCGATTAAATCCGAGCCACTCATTTCCTGTTCCTGCTGCCAATGCTTCTTGCATTAACTGGAGTTTGGCGTCGGTGTTATCGGCAAAATTCAATGCCAATGCTTCGATTAAGGCTGGCTTTTTTGGAGAACCATATTCGTATTCCCCATGATGTGCTAAAATACAATGTTTTAATTCAGAAGCAACTTGTTTGGAGAATCCTGGAATAGTTCGGATCTTTTCTCCAACCATTTCGCATCCAATTACGATGTGCCCCAAAAGCTGTCCATCATCGGTGTAGTCATTTTCTGGAAAATCGGATAATTCTTCCAGCTTTCCAATATCGTGGAACATGGCTGCTGCTAACAGCAAGTCTTTATTTAAGATTGGATACTGCTGACAATAGAAATAACAAAGTTTGGTGACTGCCAACGTATGTTCCAATAATCCTCCAATAAATCCATGATGAACGCTTTTGGCTGCGGAATGTTCTTTAAACCGTTTGATAAATACCTTGTCCTCAATAAAAAAACTTGCGACAAGCTGACGCATTTTTTCATCTTTAATATGGTCGATAAATCCAATTAGCATTTTGTACATCTGGTCGATGTCTTTGGAGGAGACTGGAAAATAGTTTTTTGCATCGTATTCTCCTTCCCTTGCTCGGCGTACACGCCGAATATTCAACTGTAATGCACCAGAAAAAGAGGTCACATCTCCATCCACCTGGATATAATCCATTGCTTCAAAATGTTCGATTCCCCCATTTAAGTCCCATATTTTTCCGTCTAATGTTCCTGTTTTATCCTGTAAGAGCAAAGAATAATAATTCTTCCCCATTTTTGTTGTAGCAGTTGTCTTTGTTTTACATAAATAAATTTGTGAAATACGTTCTCCTTCACGTAATTCTTGAATAAATTTCATAATCGTTCTCCTCTTTCTCGTTATCTCTCTGAAAATATAATATTAAATTGAATTTCCCGATATGTGTCTTTTCCTTCTCTCATTACTGTGATTTCTGCGCTTTCTCCTGCTTCATACGAGTTTAGAATAGTACGTAATGTTCTTACACTCGTAACCATTTCTTCATCGATTGCCACGATCACATCTCCACTCTGCATTCCTGCTGTGTAAGCTGGGCTATTGTCCAACGCACCAGTAAGGAAAAATCCATTCGACAATCCAATTTGCTCTGCAATTTCATCTGTCACATCCAGTCCCTCTGCTCCAAGCATGGCGATGGAACGCCCTTCTGTCATATGTTCAACCACATAATTTAAATCATTTATGCCGATACAAGCTGCAAATCCATCTAGATCTGTTTTCTTATACGATTCACTAATCCATCCAATTAATTCCCCTTTTGTATTTAATAAAAAACCAGAACTATTTACAGGTACATTTAAACTTGTATAATACATTTGATAAGATCCATCTGCTACCGTTGTACTTTGATCGATATACGTGATGATACCAAATAATACGGATTGTGTATATCCAAGCGGACTACCAGCCAATATAACCCGATCTCCGAGTTTTATTTGACTCGAATCCCCAGTTTTGATTGGTTTCATTGTATCAACCAACGACGCTACTCTTTGATAATCTACTGTAATCAATGCAATATTATCTTGTAAACAAATCCCCTGAACCGTAACTGGAATCGTTTGTTCTCCAATCGTAACTGCAATCGAATCTCCGCTACTGATATCCTGTGCATTTGTTAAAATGAATATGGATTCTTCTGTTATATCAATAATTACTCCAAATGTTTGCTTTACCTGTTCTAGACTCGTATCGAACCAATCTACACTTTGTTTCGTTATGGATATCGTAACAATTGAGGCTTCTGCCTCTCTATAGGCCTGTTGCTCCAACATGGAAGTCTCTTCTTGTTCGATTGTCGTTTCTTCTTCTGTTTGCTTTTCTGACTCTTGCGCTGTTCCTTCTGGATTTGCTTCAGAAGAAGCTGGTTCTTCTTCTCTTTTTGTTTCAATCCAATTTTTGGAAAGCGCAAATGTCACTCCTGCCGCCCCACTTAATAATATAACAATAAAAAATAATAGTAAGATTCGTTTACACCAATACCACTTTGATCTTCCAACAACTGTTTCCCGAATATACTGCCTTTCCTGCCCTTGATTCGGAACCTCATTTTTTTGTTTCATGGTAAGTTTTCTGTTCCTCCATCATCATTTTTATTAAGCGAACTCTTCCTGCAAATAATTATAACGAAAAAATAAGCTGTTGTAAACTACTTATCCATCATACAATCCGATAAATTTATTAAAAATTTTCACTAGTATCTAATTTTATTATCGTGTATAATAGAAACAACACTTATTATATTTCATTAGAAAAGGAGAATGCAGGAACCACTTTTTTGGAAACAGTCTGGAATCCTGCTACATTTAGAAATGAACGAGAAAGCTTTAAAAACCCTCGAATATGATAAAATTATTGAACGTCTTACCGAATATGCTTCGACACCGCTTGGAAAAGAGGCCTGCCGTAAACTTGTTCCAATGGATGATTTACATGAAATTGAAACAGCGCAAAGAGAAACAACCGATGCGTTAACCCGTATTTTACAGCATGGAACACTTTCTTTTTCTGGAACACGAGATATTCGAGATTCTCTGTTACGTTTAAAAGTAGGCGCAGCATTAAACATTCTGGAATTATTAAATATTAGTTCTGTATTGAAGGTTGCACAGCGTGCAAAAGCCTATGGAAGACGAGAACTCGAAGACGATTCGGGAGATTCTCTGGATGAACGATTTAACTTAATTGAACCGTTAACTCCTTTAAATAGGGAGATCGAACGCTGTATTCTTTCGGAAGAAGAAATTGCAGACGATGCCAGTGCAGCGCTCAAGTCGATCCGCCGCAATTTAAAAGCAACAAAAGATCGTGTGCATACGCAGTTAAATTCGGTTATGAATTCTTCTCGTACCTATTTGCAAGATGCAGTTATTACGATGAGAAATGGACGTTACTGTTTACCAGTAAAGTCAGAATATAAATCTCAAGTTTCTGGTATGGTTCACGATCAAAGTTCCAGTGGTTCTACCGTATTTATTGAACCAATCGCAATTGTAAAGTTAAACAATGAAATCCGTGAATTAGAAATCAAAGAGCAAAAAGAAATTGAAGTAATTCTGGCTCGATTGAGTGAAGAAGCAGCCAATTATAGTGCCGAGCTTGCATCGAATTTAGAAATTTTATCGGAATTAGATTTTATTTTTGCTCGTGCTTTACTTTCCAAATCTTATACTGGAAGCGAACCAAAATTTAATACACGAGGATATTTGAAAATAAAGAAAGGACGCCATCCTCTGCTAGACAAGAAAAAAGTGGTTCCAATTGATATTTATTTAGGAGACCCATTTGATTTATTAATTGTAACTGGTCCAAACACAGGAGGCAAAACCGTTTCCTTAAAAACGGTCGGTTTATTTACTTTGATGGGGCAAGCTGGTTTGCATATCCCTGCCTTTGATGGTTCCGAATTGGCAGTCTTTACCGAAGTCTATGCAGATATCGGAGATGAACAGAGCATTGAACAAAGTCTCAGTACGTTTTCTTCCCATATGACGAATATTGTTTCGATCTTGGAAAAGGCAGACAAAGACTCTCTTGTCCTATTTGACGAACTCGGTGCCGGTACCGATCCAACGGAAGGAGCCGCTTTGGCGATTGCAGTACTCTCGTTCCTTCACAATATGAAAGTCCGCACTATGGCTACAACCCATTACAGTGAACTTAAAATCTTTGCGTTATCTACAGAAGGCGTCGAGAATGCCTGCTGTGAATTCAATGTAGAAACACTGCGTCCAACGTATCGATTATTAATTGGAATCCCTGGAAAAAGTAATGCATTTGCGATTTCAAAAAAATTGGGACTTCCTGATTTTATTATCGAGGATGCCAAACAACGAATTGACTCTCAAGATGAAAGCTTTGAAGATGTTATCTCCAGCTTAGAAGCATCCCGTGTTACAATTGAAAAGGAACAGGCGGAAATTGCCCAATATAAGGCGGAAATCGAACAACTCAAAAAGAAACTGGAATCCAAACAAGAACGATTGGAGGAACAGAAAGAACGTATTTTACAAAAAGCAAGGGAAGAAGCACAGAATGTACTGCAGGAAGCGAAAGATTTCGCCGATGAAACGATTCGTATTATTAATAAACAGACTTCTGGAGGGAATATCAGTCGTGCGCTCGAAAAAGAACGTGCAAAACTTCGTGGAAAACTGGATGATGTCAATACGAAGTTGAATAAACAAACGGAGTCAAAACCGAAAAAGGCATTGAAACCAAAAGAATTGAAAATTGGAGATGCGGTAAAAGTATTATCTATGAACTTAAAAGGTACGGTTAGTACCTTGCCAAATGCGAAGGGAGATTTCTTTGTTCAAATGGGAATTTTACGTTCTCAAGTCAATATCAAAGATGTAGAGAAAATAGAAGAACAGACCATCACTGGTCCAGGTACTTCCATGCAAAAAAGCAGTACAAGCAAAATAAAAATGAATAAATCCTCCTATGTATCGCCAGAGGTGAATCTAATTGGTATGACCGTGGACGAAGCCTTATCTGTTTTAGACAAATATTTGGATGACGCCTATCTAGCTCATATTCCACAAGTACGGGTTGTACATGGACGAGGTACGGGTGCTTTGAGAAATGGTGTTCATAATCATCTTCGTCGTTTGAAATATGTTAAGTCATTCCGTCTTGGCAACTTTGGCGAAGGGGATACAGGTGTTACTATTGTAGAATTTAAATAAATGTCGTAAGGAGGTTCTTATGCAGCGACAGAAAATTTTAATCGTAGATGATGACGAAAATATTGCTGAGTTAATCTCTCTTTATCTTACAAAGGAATGTTTTGAAACAAAAATGGTTTATGATGGAAAAGAGGCATTGGAAGCGTTTGCCTCTTTCCAGCCCGATTTGATTTTACTCGATGTTATGCTTCCAAGTATGGATGGAAACGAAGTTTGTAAAACGATTCGTCAAGATTCCAATGTGCCAATTATTATGCTTTCTGCCAAAGGAGAAACGTTTGATAAAGTGCTTAGTTTAACACTTGGGGCAGACGATTATATGATAAAACCATTTGATTCCAAAGAGCTTGTTGCAAGAGTAAAGGCGGTGCTTCGCCGCTCTGTCCAGACTTCTGCTGTAAAACCATCTGCTACACAGCAAAATGGTCAATTTGTAGAATATCCTGACTTAATTGTAAACTTAACCAATTATTCGGTTATCTATAAGGGCAAAACCGTTGAAATGCCTCCCAAGGAATTAGAACTTCTCTACTTCCTAGCTTCTTCTCCAAACCAAGTATTCACAAGAGAACAACTTTTGGATCATATTTGGGGATATGAATATATTGGAGATACCCGTACGGTAGACGTACATATTAAACGGCTCCGTGCAAAAATCCACGATCACAGTGATTGGGCAATTTCAACGGTATGGGGAATTGGTTATAAATTTGAGGTGAAGCGATGAAACGGCGATTGTCTCTGAAATTCTTTTTTGGATATATTGTTACAATCGTAATTGGATTTTTATTCATCGCAGTTGCGGGTTCCCATGTTTTGGATAATCTTATGACCAATCAGGCCATTAACAATATGCGTAATGGCTGTAACCTTGTTTTGTCTTCCTATCGGACTCAAACGGCTGGTTCCATCCAGGAACTTTCTTTTCTGAATGCACAATTAAAAGCCATTTCTAGCTTTCAAGAATGTGATATTTGGATTATCGACCAAACGAATCAAGTTGTTACAAGTGCCTACACTATCCAGCCCGCTCCAACGGAAATTCCAGAATTTGATCCAACCGCTGGAGGCGATCGCTCCTACTTAGTCGGAGATTTTTACGGGCAATATTCCGAACCCGTTATTACTGTGTATACTGCTTTAACCCGCTCGTTTCAAACTTACGGTTATGTAATCTCTCATTGCAAAGTTAGTACCATAATCGAACGCAGAGAAGCCATTTTAAAAGTTGCATACATTACTTGGATTGGAATGTCCATTCTCTCTGCTATTTTAATTCTCTTCTTTCGGATATTTGTAATGGCGCCATTGAAGAAAATCATTAAAGCTGCTTCTGAGTATGCCGCTGGTAACCTCTCTTATGAAACGGGCATTCACTCCCATGATGAAATGGGTTACCTATCCGATACCCTATCCTATATGTCGGGACGTCTTAACAGCATTGGAGAAGATCAGAAACGCTTTGTTGCAAACGTTTCCCACGATTTTCGTTCTCCATTAACTTCCATTAAAGGTTATATTGAAGCCATTTTAGATGGTACGATCCCACCAGAACTTCAAGACAAGTATTTAAAAATTGTATTAAACGAAACGAATCGTCTTACAAACTTAACGCAAAGTTTGCTTACATTGAATAACTTTGATGCAAACGGAATTTTACTGGATTGCAGCCATTTTGATATCAACGACGTGATTCGTAAGATTCTGGCTACCTTTGAACGCCGCTGCCAAGAAAAGAAAATCTGTTTTGAGTTTACGGTTCCGTCCAAAGAAATGTTTGTTTATGCAGATATGGGAAAAATTCAGCAGGTGCTTTACAACCTTATTGATAATGCCATTAAATTCAGTAATCCCGATTCCATCATTGCAATTACAGTAACCACACATCACGAAAAAGTATTTATTTCCGTAAAAGACAACGGAATCGGAATTCCAAAGGAAAACCTTCCTAAAATTTGGGAACGTTTTTATAAAACCGATACTTCAAGAGGAAAGGACAAAAAGGGAACTGGTCTCGGACTTTCCATTGTAAAAGAAATCTTACAGGCACATAATGAAAATATTGATGTAATCAGTACACCAGGAGTTGGAACTGAATTTGTATTTTCTCTTCCAGTATCCCGAACTACACCTGCCCCTCCTCTTTAAGATACTGATATCAAAAAACGGTTCTAGCAGTTGTTAAAGCTGCCAAAACCGTTTTCTTTCCTTTAAGCGAAACGTTCTTTGCTGGCGATACAACAGTAATAATCCACGTACACATAATTCCACACACATCGCAAACCAAACTCCCTGTAATCCCCACTGATTTACAAGTAAAATGGAAATGGTGATCCGAACACCCCAAATGCTAATTAAGTTTAAAATACTTGGTACAAAAGAATCTCCTGCACCCCTCAATGCTCCTGAAGCCACGATTGCCACTGCATACAATGGTTCCGCAAATAACTCAATTCGCAATACCTCCGCTGCCAAATTCTGCACCTGTATATCTGGTGTCAGGATCTGAAAAACAACAGGGCATAAAAAATACATTACAATCCCTGCCGCCGTCATAACGACACATCCCATTAAAATTGATATATTCGAAAAATTCTTCGCCAGTCGTTTCTTTCCTGCTCCCAAACTCTGACCTACGATTGCAGTCGCTGCCGCTGCAATGCCATAGCCAGGCATATAGCATAAACTTTCCGCTGTAACAGCAAAGGAATTGGCTGCAATCGCAATCGTGCCAAGAGGTGATACAATCCGTGTTGATACAATCATCGCTCCACAAACTGCGATATGTTCAAATCCCATTGGTACTCCGATTTGAATTGCTTTCTGTATAATCATTTTGTCATAAACGCAAGGCTCTTTTCGATTGATTCTCAGTACAGAGGAACGAATACACGCCGCCCACAGCATAACTGCACAAATAACAAGTGCTGCAAGGGCAGTCCCGATTGCCGCTCCCATCACTCCAAAAAAATGAATAAAGATTAAATTAAACAAAATATCCAATCCACACATAGAAGCATTCAAAATGGCAGGAGTACGCATATCCCCACTGCATTGAAGCATAGAACTGGCAAGACTATTTAACTGAAGTGCAGGAAGGGAACAGGAATAAATTAGAAAATAACCTGATGCATTTTTCTGAATTTCTTCCCCAGCCCCCAGCCAAACTGGCAAGTGTCTACTAATCAAAACGCCGATTAGCATTAACAGAATCGAAAATCCTAATGCTGCTATCAGAGCATGTTTCAATACCTTTCTTGCCTCTCGTTCTTTTCTTGCTCCAATCTGCTGTGCTGCCTGAACGGAAAATCCAGTTGATACTGCACTACATAATCCACTCAGCAGCCAAGTACTTGTAGAAACAACCCCAATCGCTGCCGACGCATTTGCTCCTAAATTTCCCACCATCGCCGCATCAATATATTGCATCATAATTGACGTAAGCTGCGATAAAATCGCTGGAACACTCAACTGCCATACTAGACGCAACTTTTGTCTGTTCCCAAGCTGCTTTTCCCCATTTAATACAGTAGATAAATCTTCTTTCTGCTTCGGCAGTCTCTTAATTTTTTTCCTGTTAATCATCATCTTTTCCATTCCATTCTCACGATTCATAATCAATTCTCCATCTAATCACATTGGATCATACTATGATTTTATTATAGACACAACGAAGCAAAACGGCAAATATTTATATTGAATAACTAGTCATAGAAAAAAATTATAAATCCTAAAAAAATAGAATTATTCATATTTTCTAGAAG
>OERG01000046.1_pt1 | contig 33103 bp, 48 predicted proteins | sample 1539951 | NCBI WGS metagenome assembly OERG01 (sample SAMEA3891870, study PRJEB23780) | metagenome | biome: terrestrial biome; feature: animal house; material: Caecal content | place: Italy | collected 2015-05-05
GGCCCCACGTCCAGGCCGTAGACTTCCTTCACGGCCTGTTTGGTAACGTCATGGATTTTTCCTTCGAAATTGCTCATACAGGTACTTTCCTCCCAAATGAACGAGTTTGCGATATCCGGGGCGGGAAAGGCTCAGGCCTTTCTTGCCACCAGTTCTTCCAGCGTTTTGCACATTTCGTCCGCTTCCTGCGGACCTCGCATGACCACCAGCACCGTGTTGTTGCCGGGCACGCGGCCCACCAGGCGCTCGCTGTCGTCCAGCACATCCACACAGGTGCAGATCGCTTTGGCCATGCCCGGAAGGGTCTTGATCACGATGAAATTGTCGACCTTGTCAAAAAGACCGAAAATGAAATGCACGCGGCAGATAAAGCGGTGTCGGGCGAAATTTCCATCGGCGCGGCGGAAACCGACGCGGTGCGCACGGTGGTACAACTGGTGCGCCGGCTGCAAACCGAACACCACGACATTCGCCTGCATATTTTCAGCGGCGACGCCGTCGATACCCTCGAAAAGCTGGAAAAAGGGCTGATTGACTTCGCGGTTTTGGTCGGGGAGCGTGACCTTTCCAAATATGAATGTTTGCACTTGCCGAAACCCGACAGCTGGGGCGTGCTGATGCGCCGCGACAGCGCCCTTGCCGGCAAAACGCGAATTACCCCCGAAGACCTCGCCGGTCAGCCGCTGATTTTATCAAGGCAGTCGACCTCCAACCGCGAATTGATGGCGTGGCTGCAGTCGGGCGGCGCAAAGCCGAACGTAACCGCAACTTACAACCTGATTTATAACGCGTCTTTAATGGTCGACGAGGGTATGGGTTATGCATTGGGGCTCGACAAACTCATCAGCATGACCGGCAACGCCTCGCTTTGCTTCGTGCCGCTTGACCCGCCCGTCACCATGGACGCCTATATCGTCTGGAAAAAACACCAGGTCTTTTCCCGCGCCGCCGAAGCGTTTTATAAGTTGTTGACACAGTCGCGCATATAAAATTTAGAAACAAGCGTGTAAAACGAGCATGTGCGAATGGGGCGAAAAGCACAGAATGTAATCTCTCTGTGTGTCTTTTCATTTCTTTTCTTGCACGAAAAACAAAGCGCCGCGCGCAAATACGCTTTCTTCGAACGAAAATCCCCGCTGATAGACGCTAAAAACCACACCCGCCCGGAAATCTCCCGGACGGGTGTGGTTTTGCTTTTTTCTGTTTAGGGATAGCGTTCCGCATTTCATCCATACAACTGTTATCTTATATATTGATAGCAACAAAAAAAGAGTTAGCGTATGGGAAAAGCGTACTAGGCTCCAATTGCCGGTCAGCAATTCCCTGACTAACTCTAACACTAATATATCACAAAAAAATAATAGTGTCAAGAACAGTATATCCGGCTTTTATAAAAACGATACCAAAGCGCCGGAAAAAGGGATCGAGAATTCTTTGAAAACGCCGGACGAAGCGGTCCGGTTCAGCATCAACGAAAAATATGCGGAAAAATATGATAAGTGGGATAAGAAAAGCTCGGGGTTTGCCCTTAAAATCGGAACAACTTCGGAAGTTTTGCAAAAGCTGGGCGTGGACGACAGAAAAATATATTGGGACGCTTCTAAAATCTTAAAAATTAAAAGAAAACACCATTCTATGAGTGACAGGGTGATTAAACAGGTTCCCAATATATTAGAAGAACCAATCATCGTTATGAATTCGAAAACAAAACCCGGAAGAATTACCTTGTTTGGCGAAGTGTATTTGGGAAGGATAAGAACCTGCAGAATTTTATTCGAACAAGTGATATTTTTTATATAGACCCAAATAAAAAAAGAATCCGTAATTGGCTGGCTGTTAATAGGCTCCAATTGCCGTTACCCAATTTCCAATACGGATTCTCTAACACCATTAAACCACAAAAAGATAATGGTGTCAAGAACAGTATATCCGGCTTTTATAAAAACGATATCAAAGCGCCGGAAAAAGGGACCGAGAATTCTTTGAAAACGCCGGAGAAAGCGGTCCGGTATTCCTTGAACAAAGATGGTAACAACAATCTCTATTGGGAAATTGAAAGCCATAAAGATATATTTAAAGGCTTGAAGACGGTTCGGGAATATGAAAATGCGGCATATCAATTTTTGCTTCAAAAAAGAGATGCAAAAGCCGTGGTGCACACCTTTGACGGTAAAGAAGTTCACTTTATCAGACTTAGTGTAAAAGGATTTACACACAGTGAGGAAAACAAATTTCGGGAGTGTATTTACAATATAAATTTAGAGGTTGACCAAATCCTACCTCACACCAATAAAAGTGCTTCAGGAATAAAAGGGTCAACCTCTGGCGTTAATATATCACGAAAAAATAATAGTGTCAAGAACAGTATATCCGGCTTATATAAAAAAGGATACCAAAGCGCAGGGAAAAGAAGCTAAAGCGCTTTTGAAAACATTGAAAGCCGAAAGCGAAAGTTACAAGCGAAAACAGATTGACGGACAAAGCATAAGGAATTATACTTATAAAAAAAGCCAAAACGATAAAGACGAGGGCGGGAGTAACGAATATGAGCCAAAACACGGAGAACAAACAAACGGAATCCAAAGAGAAGAAACAGTTGTCTATACTCGAGACGATAGAAGCCTACGCGGGAGGGGAAAAATTCCCGAAAAGAAAAATTACCGAAGAACAGAGGAAGAAAGAGATAGCTTTCATGGAAGAACAAAGGAGGAAAGCGCTGGCTTCCTCAGAAGAACGGCGGAAAAAGGGCTACAAAAAAGAAAAGTAGGCGCTCGCTATTACGCCTATCGCCCGGAAATGATACAATAGAATTACATATAAGACAGAGAGGCGCTGTTATGAACGAGCTTACAGAGGAACAAATCATAGCCTTTATGAGCATTTTGATAAAACTTGACTTAAACCAAACGCAAGTGCTCGGCATAAGCGCTATGGTGAAGAACGAGGAAATGCTGTTCGAGATGCTGGAAAAAATGGTCGAAAAGGACTTCAAACTGACACCGCAGGAAACGATGAACATTTGCGGGGGCGTCATCAAAGCGCATCTTTCCGACAATCCTTAAACGCTGTCAAAGTTCGACTCCTCACCCTCAGGGCACAAACTACCCCCCCCCTACCGGGAGACGGTAGGGGGGGGTTACTTGGCTAATAACCCTTATTTTGATACAATGCACCCCCTTTGACTTTAGGGGGCGCATTGTATTATGGGCTGCATTTGACAAATTATTGTAGACCAGCCGGTAACTCAAGTGGCCACCGTATGACATGCCAGTTGTATTGATACTTATTTGTCATCAGTTATAGGCGGTTGATATTCTAAAATGTCACCTGGTTGACAATCTAATGCTTCACAAATTGCCTCTAATGTTGAAAAACGAATGGCACTCACTTTGCCTGTTTTAATTTTTGATAAATTAACATTGGCTATTCCAACTTTCTCAGACAATGTGTTGAGAGATATTTTTCTATCAGCCATAACCCTATCCAATCTTAAAATAATTGGCATAATCTCCCTCCTGTTTGAATTTACAATGTTTCATCCGATAATTGTTGCAATGTTTCCCCATATTTAAAGATGTGACCGACCAAACGAAGAATAAAGAACCAAATAATAAAGCTCCCGTCACTCACAATTGATATAGAACAAGACTCTACCCTGTCTGCGTTGAATAGAGACGGAATATCAAATACATTGTAGAATATCAAATTCGTGGCAATCTGAAGAACAAAGCTTATAATGCCCATAATTAGAATCGCATACGCCAGCTTTTTCAAAGCAACACTTATAGTTGTGCTAAAAGGCTTCCCCTGAGACATTGGTTCAAATACATTCAGAAGTACCCTAATGATGTAACAGGACAATGTTCCAAATAGTGCAACATTTGCAAATGTCATAAAATACAACGGTGTAAGCTGTTGCGAAGAATACTCCTGATTTAAAAGCAGTGAATAGTTCCCAAGTGTGATAGAAAAACCACCATCCAATGCTGTACCGCCTTTCATAAATAATGCAACAAGGATAGCTGCCAAAATAACCACACTTACTACGGCAACCACCCAAAAAAGAACTTTGAGAATTGCTCGAATAGTTTTGGATGTCTTGATGATTTTATCCATAAATATTACCTCCTCTGTTGGTATAGCTTTAGTATACACTTCCAAGATATGTTTGTCAACTATTTTTTAATGTTTGTCGTTAATAAATATATACTAATCATTCTAACAGGACAGGGCATACTTGCGAAAAATCAACAGGGCTAAGATACTCGAAAAAGTATCTTAGCCCTTTTCGATATAACCTTTAAGTGTTTCGATCATCGCGTCGGCGTGCCCTGTGCCCGCTACGATGGAGTGGCAGTCATGCCCGAGCATATGGGTGTAAACGGCGTTGATCTCGGGGATCTCAATATCAAAGGCCTCGGCGGTCTGCTTGATGATAAAGTCGATGCCGCCGATGGTCACCTTGCCCTCGCCGATCACATGCGTGATCTTGTGCACAGAGCTGTCGAAAATCTCGCCGAACGCACCGGTGAACTGATCGATCAGCGCCTTGCCGCCGCCGTTTTCAGAATACGCCGCGTGTGGAATATTCCCTGACGGAACTCGGCCAAAGTCTTAAACCGATTTTGGAAGCGATGCAAAATTGGGGCGAGGCATACAAGACGTTGCAAAATTAAAACAGCGGGCATCCGATTTCCGGATGCCCGCTGTGCCTTTATAAGCCGTTATTTCCTTTTTGGTTTTTTGATCTTATTTAAAGTTTTGTTTAAATCCAAGATCTGTTCTTTTGTAAATTTGCCGCCGAGCATCGCGAACACGCGCTTTACGGTAAAGCCCTTTGCCATGTCGAACATCGTGCGGTTGAGCGTAAAGCCCGAAACGGAGCGGACTTTGGAATTTACGCCTTTTTTCTTATCTTTGGGCTTTTGCTCAGAATCACCTTTCAGCCCGGACAGCAGTACCTTCGCAAATTTCAGCATAAACAGCTTGCCGCGCGCCGTAGAAAGGATGCTTCCGATGGTGTCGTTGACGGAAAAATACCCCTCGGGCATCGTGATCTCAAACCAGTTGATGACGCCGCCGGCCTCTTTCATGCGGTAGCTTTCATCAAATTTCTCAACCTTTTGGAGCTTTGCTTCATCCGTGCTTTCGCCCGCCTTTGCGACGAGCACCGTTTCACCTTCGTTTTGCACATTGAAATAGAAGAACGGGTATTTGCCCTTTTGCTGTACGCCGACGCTCTTGCCGTTGGCAAACAGCTCTACTTCGTCGCGGTTGGAATACACCGTGACCTTGGTCACATCTTCCGTGCGCCGCACATACCGCTTGCCGCAGATGTGCACGAACGGTTCGCCGGAGAGCCATGCCTTGTAGGCGTAAAAGCTGTCTTTTTTGTATTTGCGGTCAAAGGTCACAAGTCCCTTGTGGTTCATGCCGTTTTCACCGCCCTCGGCTCTGGCGTCGGCGGCAAAGTCAAACATATTCCAAACATGCGTTGCCCAAAGGTAGGGGCGGTCTATGATCTGCTTGATGAGTTCTTCGTGGTAATACGCCTGATACTCCTCGGTGTAATCGCCCTGCTGGGGCTCCGAGGTATGCCAGTCGAGGGCTTCACAGCCGTATTCGCTGATGCCGATAGCGCGGTTCGGGTATTTTTTGTGGAAGCGGTCGAACCACGGCCCGTACATATCGACCGTCCCGCCGTACCAGCCGAAGTAGTGGTTGTAGGAGACGATATCCGTCATGTGCACATAGGCTTCGTCCATGCCGCACATCGTCAGCACCGCGAGCGTGGTGGGACGGGTTTTATCTAAGCTGTGTGCCAAGTCGTTGAGCATTTTGTGATTGTCTAAAAGCCCTTTATCCGCCGCGCCGTGCATCGTGATCTCGTTGGAAAGGCCCCACGTCACGATGCAGGGATGGTTGTAGTTCTGGCAGATGAGCTCCGTCAGCTGCGTTTTGGTGTTTTCCACGCCGTTCGGCAGGTGCTGCGAGATATACGGGATCTCCGCCCAAACGACCAGCCCGCGTTCGTCGCACAGGTCGTAAAACGCCTGCGCGTGCTGGTAGTGGGCGAGCCGAATCGTGTTCGCGCCCATTTCGCAGATGAGGTCTATATCCTCTTTATGATGTTCCGACTTCAGCGCATTGCCGATGCCGGGCCGGTCCTGATGGCGCGAAACGCCGCGCAGGGGATAGGGCTTGTCGTTTAAGAAAAAGCCCTCTTGCGCATCCATGCGGAAGCTGCGGCAGCCGAAGCGCGCGGAGACCTCATCCTGTGCTTCCCCGCCGAGCAAAAGCGTCGCACGAAGTGTGTAGAGATATGGGTCATGTATGCCGTCCCAAAGGTGCGCGTTTGTAAGGCACATCGTCGTTTCCGTGTTATCTGATGTGACCTCCGCCGTCAACACCGTTTCATTGTCCGCAAGGATCTCATAACGAATGCCGCACGGCGTTTTGCACTGCACAAAGGTCTTGACCGTAACGGTGCAGTCCTTCCCCTCCATAACGGGGGTGACCATCAGGCCCGGCGCACCGTTCCACAGCAGGTCAAAATGGTTTTCAGGCACGCCGATGAGCGTTACATCGCGGTAAATGCCGCCGTAAAACGTGAAGTCTGCCATTTGCGGATATACGTGGTCGTTCGGCGCGTTGTCCGCGACCACCGCGAGCAGGTTTTCTTCGAGCACTTCGGGAAGCCGCGCACGGAAAGTCGAATATCCGCCGTCGTGCGCCGCGATCTTTTCGCCGTTCCAATAGATCTCGGCGGACGAGTTCACGCCGTCGAATTGAATATAGCGCTCTGCGCCTTCGGGCAAGTCCGAAGCGACAAGGGACTTGACAAAACAGCCCTTCCCGCGGAAATAGTCGTTGCCGCCGTCCTGCCCGTCAGAACCGTTCCAGGTGTACGGCAGATCGAGTGCCTCGAAGTCCGTAAGCATCATGTCGGGCGAGAAATCCGCATCCTTTTTGAACAGCCAGCCCTGATCGATAAGCTTTGTGTTACGCATAAGTCATTCTCCTTGCATGGTTTCCGCGACGTCTCCGTTTGCCGGGGCAAACGCCTGCTCCTGCTTGAGGTCGATGTTATAGATGAATTTCATGGAGACCGTCATGACCGCAAGCCCTGCAACAAGCAGCAGGATATACAGCGTCTTGAACTTTGCAGAGGCTTCGTCGGTCTGCACGGGGGCGGATTCCACATAGCCGGCCGCGCTCAAAGACAGCGCCACGACGGCGGAACCGACGCCCTGCGCGAGATTGCGGAAGAAGGAATAGATCGCGTAAAGCGACCCCTCCTCGCGCACGCCCTTTTTGCGGTAGCTCATTTCAATGCAGTCGGCGACGATCGCCCACACGATGATCTGGAACACGCAGCTGCCAATGTTGACAAGCATCAGCCCGGCGATATACAGCACCATGCCTTTTGTGTCGGGCGTGATGGGCAGGAACAGCATCAGAATACCCGCAAGCATACTGCCCAAGCCCCCGAGAACGATGAACCGCTTTTTGCCGACCTTGCCGACGATCGTAGAGGCGAACGGCATGAGCGCCAGCAGCGGTACATAGGAGGCGATCATGGCGAAAGACGCTTTTTCCGCATCATGGAAATAAAATTGGAATACCAGGTTGTTGACCGAAGCGGAGGAATTGTGAAACGCCACAACAGCGAAGGTCGCGATAGTGATGGCGAGCAGCGCGCGGTTCGTGAAAAAGGACTTGATCGTGGAAAGGTAGCTGACCTTTTCTACGCGTTCCTCGCGAACGACACGTTCCGTCACCATTTTGCGAAGCAGGATAAACACAAAAAAGGCCACCACGGAAAATACGACAGCCACGAGGAACATCCGGCTTTCCGAAAGCACGTTATCCACATACACGACCTGCGGAAGCAGCATGACGAGAACAGCAGCAACACCCGCACCGATGCTGCGGAAGGTGGAAAGCGAGGTGCGCTGCTTCGGGTCTTCGGTGATGACGGAGTGCAGGGAACCGTATGGAACATTGACCATGGTGTAAGCGGTCGTATAAAGCCCGTAGATCAAAAGGCACCAGATCGCCTTGCCGGCCTGCGAGAGCTGCTGCACAGGCAAAAACAAAAGGATCGAAAAAGCCAGAAGCCCCACCGAACCGATGGCGATCCACGGCATGAACTTACTTTTTTTACTGAGCCTGTGCCGATCTACCATGCCGCCGATGATAATGTCGTTGACCGCATCCCAGATTTTCGATACCACAATGAGCCATGCCCAATTTGTCGTCGTCAGCCCGATGCACTGCGTGTAAAACAGAAACATGTACGACGAAATCAGCTGGAACGAGAGGTTGCAGCCAAGATCCCCCATGGCGTACCCGATCTTATCGCGCGCCCCGAACGGGCGCAGCTTCTCTGCCGTTTGCATCCGTATTCTCCTTTCCGGTTTCGGCAAAATTTTAAAGAAAAATATGGAAATTTTTGTATACATGTATCATACGAAAAGCTCATGAAAAAGTCAAGTGCGCGCCGTGAATGTGCACATCTTTTCCTGTAGGTGTTACAAGGATGTGTAACAAATAAGAAAAAAGATAGCGAATAGAAAGGACCTGTGTTAAGGTAGAGTTGCCAGACAAAACCGAAAGGCAGGTGTCCATCTATTCGCCATGAATAAGATAACACAAACCATGCGGTTTAGGCAAGCCCTGATTCAATATGCAGAAAAATACGGTGTAACAAAAGCAGCGATTCGTTATCGCGTGAACCGGCAGGCTGTTGTTCTCCTTCGGGCAGTTTTAAACACGGTAGATAGTAGTCACCTTGAAGTTCGAACCAAAGACCGTTCTTTTCGTCATAAATGTACTTTTCCATAATCACGCCTCCTTGTAAATTACTTTGAATTTCTTTTGTTTTGCACCAATGATTTTCAATAGAACTTCATCCACCGCATCGGTGTACTTGCCGTCAGCAATAATCTTGTTCCGCATTTCGTTCAGGCAGTTCACAATCACCCGCCGTTCAAAATCATCAAGCACTATGTAATACTTCTTATCTCGCATATCGAATCCTCCTTTGCCTGTATTGTAACAAAGGAAAGCGCAATTAACAAATGTGCGGACATAACAAAACCCGCCACCTTAGACTTTCATCTAAGATGGCGGTTTCTGTTTCGTATCAGAGCATCACCTTGACGGCAAAGCCGCCGCTAAAGAAGTAGGTGTTCGTCCAATACACGTTTGGTGGAGATGGCGGGAGTCTGCCCGCGGACTGACCAACAGTCCACCGGACTGTTGGTCGCGCGCTGTGGCGCGCCGTCCTGTTCGACTCCGCGCCCTCAGGACACAAACCGACCCCGCCCCGCCGGGAGACGGCGAAGCGGGGTCGCTTGGTGGAGATGGCGGGAGTCGAACCCGCCATTTAAATTTTTAAACGCTTAGAGTATCAAGCAAAGTGCGGGATTTTGACTTGCATTTGACTTGCATTTTAATTTTTACATATCGGAAAGTAGCGTAAAATGTAGTTCGCGAAAAGGCAAATGACAGAGTCAAAAGGCTGACTTTTTCGCCGCATTTTCTTCCTCGATTTTTGCGGTTGACTGCAAGTATTGGTTGAGTTTGCCGATGTCGGTTTTCGATTTCTCGGCGGACAGGTGCGTGTAAATGGAAAGAGTGGTTTTGATGTCGCTGTGTCCGAGAAATTCTTTTGCTGTAAGGACATCGACTCCGGCATCATAAAGCATCGTCGCGTAAGTGTGTCGAAGGCAGTGCGGTGTGAAAGTATCAATTACCATGGGAAGAGATTTTCTTTTATCCGAAACAATCCCAATAAAATTCCCATATTTGCGGTTCAGTGCAGACATATAATATCGCCACAAGCGTTCCCACGCAGAATCGGACATATAACTGCCGTCTTTACTTGGAAAAACAAGCATCGAAGTTTTCGGCAGTGCGCGAAGATAGTCGGCGAGGACATCGGGAATGGGGACGATGCGCGTGCCGGCAGCCGTCTTGGTGGATTTTAGCGACTTCGCCTTGTAACTATAACTTTTATTGACGGTGATGGTTTTCGCCGTCAAGTCTACATCTGACCATAAAAGCGCGGTCAGCTCGCCGCGCCGAAGTCCGGTGTACAGCATAATCATTGCCGCGGTCTGTGCACGATGCGGGGTATTGATAATCCATTCGCGCTGCTCTGCGGTGAGCGCGTCGCGGTGCTTGGACGGTTCGCCCGCCGGAACGGTCAGAAGATCTTCAAGCGGTGATCGGTCGATGATACGGTTTGCGGCGCAGAATTTGAAAAACTGCTTAATGACGGACGCATATTCAATCATCGTTTTGCGCGAAGTCGGTTTGCCGGAATAGGGGTTGCACGCGGCGAAATCATCAAGCGCCGCCTGCACATCGCAAAGACGGATTTTAGAAAGTTCCGCGTCGCCGAAGCGGTCCGTGAAATGGCCGAGACGTTGTTCCAAACATCTATACCACCCGACAGAAACACTGTTCTTTTTCGTTTTTAAAAACCGCTCCGCCCAAAAGCTGAACGTGCGGTCGGTGGAAATCAAATCGACGCCGCGATGCAACTGGGCGCGAAGCTCTGCCGCCTTTTGCTCGGCTTCCTTTTGCGTTTTTCCATATACGGTTTTATATTTTCGCTTGCCGTCTACACTTCCAATATAAACTTGCACGGCGATGCGGCCGTCGGAGCGGCGGGTATTTGATTTTTTCGGCATAAGTTTTCACCACCTGTTATTGAATCGGTAACGAAATCGGCAAAACGCCGAAGTGCGTAAGAAGCAGTAATATTCCGTAAGTCAAGCCAATCAAAGGCAGATATAGTACAAAGTATAAAAACGATTTAAACGCGCTGCTTTCAAATCCGATTTTTTGAGATATTGCTCTGACAATCGGAAAGCAAATCAGATTGAAAACAGAATAAAGAACGCCGCCAAAGACAAAAGACCAAAGAATCTGCGCGCCGGCGTCTGCAAAAATATCTACTGCTTCAATCGTAAAAAAGCAAAGCAAATACCGAGCGATAAAACTGATTGTTGATATGATTCTATACATGTTCTCAAATCCCCGATTTAATGCTTATTCCTTCGCGTTTTGCCGCCGCAACAATTTTTTGAAAAGACTCGGCGTTTTCCCATTTGCTTCGACAATATGCCGTATAAGATTTGGGCATTAGATGCGGAATTTTTAAACAGCAAAGGTGATACTCCCAGAGCCTATCCAAGTAACGGTTGTAATCGGATAATCTTTTTTGGCGTATCTCTGCGCCTTGCTCATAATAATTGCAATCGTCTGCCGTTCGGCTGATTGCAGGCATTTGCGTTTTAGATTGAATCAGTTTATCGGTTTTGATGTATTCCCGCAGCGCATCACCGTCGGAAATTTGACCGTCTTTATACAACCACTCGACAATGCGCAAATAATCCTCTTCTTTCCAAAAAATATTGGAATGTGGCATGAGCTTCGTGGCTTGCAAAAGAATACATATAGAGAGATAATTCTCGTGGTTGTTTCTAAAACTGCTTGCAATCATCCGCAAAATGTAGTCTAACGAGAAAGTGGTTTCTTGGCTGTCAGAAAAACGGGGAATCGGAATGCTGAAAATATCGTCTTTTTTCCAAAGGTTATAACGCTTTCCGTCCGACACAAGGATTTTTGCATTGTACGCTACATCGCGATCGTCGTAAAGAGATATGCTGTGATTTCGAGGAAAAACATTATAAAGGATTCCGTTTTCAAAGCACGCGGTTGCATTGCTGTAATCGCGTTTCATGTTGCCGCAATTTTTACCAGCCATAAAGATACCCCTGTTAATCATTCCGCCGAAAGGCGGGATTTTTATTTTGCAAAAAATCAAAATAAAATGTTATGAATTATGACATTTTACAAACAAAACACTTTTAGAATTTTGCGCGCAATTCAACAACCTTGCCAAGAATCTTCACAGGCAGGGATTCAATTTTATGATTATCAAAGGTCTGCACATCATAGGTTGGGTTTGACGGAACAAGGTTAATGCCGCCGGTGAATTTTTGCACTTTTTTAATAGTAGCCTCGTCGCCGTTTACGAGTACAATGGCAATTTCACCGCTTTCCACATCGGGTTGTTTGCGGACAATGACGACATCACCCTCTTTAATTCTCGGTTCCATGCTGTCGCCTTTTATCTGTAATGCGAAGAAATCACCCTGACGAGCCATTTCCTCGCTGATTTCCTCATAGTCGAGAATGTTTTCAACAGCTTCCATTGGAAGCCCAGCGCGGACAGAACCAAGGACGGGAATTTTTAATGATTTGGTATTTTGAGTTTTTTCCCTGCTGCAATCATATCCCATTAACCAAAGCGGATTCACATGAAAAATATTAGCAATAGAATATACGGTCGGTAATTTCGGAAGCATTTTTCCGTTTGTGTACCTACTTATGGTTGCAGCTGTCATTCCGAGTTTGTCGGAAAGAGAATAGGTGGTTTCGTCTGTTTCGGAAAGAAGTTGTGAGAGGCGCTGTGAAAAAGCATCTTTGTTAATAGTAGTTTTATTCATAATCATCACCTTTGTACTGATAGTACAACAAGTTGTTGCAAAAGTCAACAACAAACACACAAAAAAACAAGTGAATGTTGCAAAAAGTATTGACACGGCATTTTTTGAATGCTATTATAATATTGCGAAACGCAACAAGGAGGTGAAAATATGAAATCCAAATATCCAATTTTGAGGAGAGTAAAGGGAAGAATCACAGAAAAAGGTGAAACTTATAGAACTGTGAGCGAAAAAACTGGAATCCCGCTGAACTCATTATCCAATAAACTGAACGGGAAATCCCTGTGTGACATCATTGAAGTATCAAAACTTTGCTGCGTATTAGATATTCCGGCAGAGGAGATCCCCATTTTTTTTGAAATCGACGTTGCGTAACGCAACAAGATAATGTAATATTGCGGTCAACCGCAAAGGAGGTAACACATGAACTCGGTTGAAGAATTAAAAACGATTGCGATTAACACGCAGAAGGGTATCTGCATTGTAAACGGCGTGGATGTTTCTCGTGATGCTTCATACATGAAACTGGAATTTGAGAACGGCGAGTGGTCGTTGCAAATAACCACGAAGCGCACTCTTGCTTCTGCGTACAAAGAAAGCGGGATTCAAGCAACCACGGAGAGCATTCTTGCTTCTGCGTACAAAAAAATTGGGATTCAACAAGGTAGTATAGCCTTGCCTAACTCAAAGTGAGTGATTCGGTTTCTATATCACGGGTGGTGAACCCAATGAACGAAAACCAACAAGACGAGCTGCTCACCGATTTGGCGTTGGAGTTCTCCAAGAAAGAAAATAACTGCCAACCGTCCGAACACAGTTGACAGTTATTCGATAGAGAGCAATCTAAATCAAAATCGTGTCGTCAAAACATTTCGGTAAACACGAAAATTTGCTTTCTGTAAAAATCAGAACCCTAATTTTTTAGACACATAGAGTGCGGTAGCTTTTTCAAGCATTTCATCCCAAGTTTTAAATTTGGTCGTTTTAGCAATATGAGCATCAAGTTTCTTTTGGGGGATTGCATTGAAATCAGCAGGATTTTTGATGTGAAATCCTCCTGCGTCAAGGAGAGCACTAAAAGAAGAAAACTTCGTATAATTGCGCATGAAAGCCGGGGTAAAAAGTTTTGTTAGAGGAACATTGTGAAAGCCGTGCAATTCTTTACTGTTTTTTTGCATTTGTTCAATTTGCTTTTGAAAGTCCTCTAACCCCTCAATTTTTATTGACATACCGTTTCGCCTCCTTTCGTGTGATTTGTTCCTGAGCGAAAAAGAAAATTATATAGGAGGTGTTTGGATGAACTCAAAAAGAATAGGAAACAAGCTTAGAAAGCTTCGCGGAAAAAGAACTTTGGCCGAGGTCAGTAGGGATTTGGGAATTAGCGATGCTGCGCTTTGTGCATATGAACTGGGACAAAGAGTTCCACGGGACGATAAAAAAATGCGTATTGCAAAATACTTTGGAAAGTCCGTTTCAGAGTTGTTTTTCGATGATTAGAAAGCAAACAACCAAGTTCATCGAGCCTCCGTTCGGAGCCTATTTCTTTTTCGGTCGAGCCTGAGATAGTGCGCTTCCAGCAGCGGTTTTGCTGGCGGCACTTGTCCGCTTGTCACGGAGAACTTTTGAGGCAGCGGACGCTGCTTTAGCGCTGGTCTGCTTTCTGTTGACTTTTGGCATATATTGTACCTCCTTTCAATAGTGATGTGTATATTATCTACATATTGTGGAATTTGTCAAATTTATACTAAGGCCAAAGTTGTGCAGAATGACGGAAAAACACTAAAAATTTTAAAAATGCAAAATGCATTTATCGTTGTTTGTCTTAATTTAACATCATTTGTCTGAAAATAGGAAATCTGAAATTTTGGGAGATTTAAAAAAAATAATGCAAAACATACAAAATTGCATTATACAGCAAAGGAGGATAAAAATGGCAGTCAAAATTTTTACACAACAAATCACATCATGGGACAAGCTTCCTGTGCTGCTTGACATCAGCACGGTATGCTGCCTGTTGAAATGCTCCGAAGTGACCGTAGTCCGGCACATCAAAGCGGGGCATTTTAAAGGCAACAAGCTGGGGTCGGCGTGGCGAATCGACCGTGACAGCGTGCGCGCCTATTTCTCGGGGGAGGTGACGGACCGTGTTTGTTAAAACCGTGTTTGATGTACTCATCGTCGCGGCGCTGATTGTGGCGTTATATCACGAGATAAATTCATCCGGTTCGAACGCGATTGCCGTGCCATCCGCCGCGCTTGCAAACGGCAGGGTATTACCGCACGCGACCTGTTCCGAATGGTTAAACAGGAGGCGAGGAAATGCCAATGACACCGAACGGGCGGCGAAGCAGGTCGCCGGTGCACCACCGGGACGAAGGCGAAGCGGCTCCGGCGCGACCGCCGAAACCGACCGGGCCGCTGAAAGTCTGCAAAACCTGCGCGTATTTTTTCAATTCGTATTCGGCAAAAATGTGCACATGCATGGCGGACAGCGGCACGCCGCGCGACAAGAACGCAACAGATGAGCACTGCGCTACATATAAGAAGCGGAAAAAGGAGGCTTTGCCATGGTAACTGAAGATAAGGACGTCGCCGCTTTAATTGGCATCATCGCGCGCCAAAATGTCGAGATTGCGCATCTGCTTCAAGAAAATGCAAAACTGAAAATCTTGCTTTCCGATGCGCAGGAGTGTGTTGAAAAAATGCTGGATGCCGTCGTTTTGGAAAAGGAGCCGAAGCCATGATTCCGGAGAGGTTTACCGCAATCAACGAACCGGCGCCGCCTTTTAGTGAAGACGGCAAATACGGATACCGGGTAAACATCCGAAACCCCGTCGCCGCCGAGCTGTGGCGGCGTTATCGAAAGAAGTTGGGGTTGCCGTCGTGGTGCCCGGCATCGGATGAAGAACGGCTTGAATTCGAGGTTCAAGTCATTCCTTACCTCGAAAGCAGATTCCACGAAAAGGCGCCGCCGGTCACGCTTCCGCGGCAAGTTAGGGAAAAGCTGCCGCTGGATTTGCTCGCGCGGCTATACGGTGTTCCGAAAGAACTCGTTTGGCTGCCGGCAGAAAAGACAAAAAAATAACCGCCCCGCGTTCCAGCGCGAGGCGGTCGCTCAACAACAAGTGCCGAGCTAAATAAAATACACTATATATAGTATATCACAAATTCGGCATTTGTCAATTTTTTACTAAATTTTACGCGTCCGGTCGGGCGCTTGAAGGCCTCGTACTGTATAGTAACTTATCAAGCATTTACGCCCGACAAACACCGAAAATGAAAGGAATTTGACAAAATGAAAAAGACAAATGCTTTGTGCTGTGAAAGTCAGTCAGTCCGTCCGTCGTTTGATGAAGTGCTCGAACAAGTCAAAGAGCAGATTTCAATCGATTGTGTGCCGCTTACAACGCTTCTGCAGGCGGAAGAGCTTGCCGCCATTATCGCGGAGGTGCTTCGGCTTCGGCCGGAGGACAAGCTGCGCGTGGACGGTGTGCTGCACACGGCAGCTGATGTGCAGGCGGTGTATGCGAAGCTGGAAAACGAGCATATCATGCACGTCATTGAAACCTATAACGAAATCCCGTATCCGATTCGAAGCCCAAAGATGTATTTGCGGACCGCGCTTTACAATGCCGTATTTGAACTGAACAATGCGGGGGCGAACCTATATGCCGCGACCGGGGGCGTGGAGATATGAACAGGGAAAAGCGCACCTACTCGGGGAAACTGCTGGATGTGGATTTCTACCCGGTGTTTTCAGATGGCAGACGGTTACCGTCCAAAGCACCGAAGACGAAGCGGTCGACCGCCGAGCAGGAAAAATACAATCACAACAAGGCGGTCCGGGACTTTGTGCGAAAGGCAAACGCCAACTTTGACGAGAGAGATTATTTTATGCACCCTACCTTTATCCCGGCGCTTGCGCCGCAAGACCGGGACGAAGCGAAGCGGATACTCTCGAATTACCTTGCGCGTGTTCGGCGACGAAGGGAATCGGAACTGAAAAAGGCAGAGCGGGCGCTCGCCGCCATGCCGAAGCGGGACGAATTAAAAGAGCAGCGACACCAGCTCAAAGAAAAAATCAAAGCGCTAAAGCGACCAATGAAATACGCCTACACCATAGAGCAGGTGACCTATAAGACCGGGGAACGCAAAGGGCGTGTGAATTGGCACTATCATCTGTTCATCACCGGCGGGCTGGATGACCGCACAATGGAACGCATGTGGGATAAGGGCGTGCGTGTCAATGCAGATAACTTCCAGCCGGAGCGGTTCGGTCCCGAAGCGGCTGCAAAATATATGCTTAAATCCATTCCGCAGGCAGGACAGCGGAAATATATCTGTTCACGGAACATGACGCCGCCGCGCGTGCCGGACCCGTCGAAGCGGGACGGACGGACATCGAACAGGCAGCTCGAGCACTGGGCAAAAGAGCGCATCGACGACGCTGCCTTTTGGGAGCGGAGGTATAAAGGATACCGCTTTGTGCGGTGCTTCGCGCGTAAAAATCCATTCAACGGGCATTGGTATCTATCAGTCATCATGTACCGAACGGACAGCGACCCGCCGCCGTGGGCGCTCGAAGACTGGGGCGTGTATGAATAATTTAAAAGGAGCATGAAAATGAAAGAATTTATAATCTCGCTACTGTCCGTAACTTTGGGCGTGCTGATATACAGCGCGATTTTACTGGCAGGAATGAAACTGATTTTTGGCGTCGTTATGTTCTTCGCCGGCGCCGCAATGATTTGAAAGGAGTTTGAAAAATGTACCAGGAACAAGCCATAGAAAAACTGAAAAATGAGCTGAAAGGCTTTTCGGGCGGACCGAAAGAAAAAGCCGTATCAAAGCCGGTGGCGGAAACACTCGAAATGTTTTGCCGGCAGGATGACGAGTTCGCGCAGGCGATTGTTGAGAGCGACAAAACGCTTTCGGACTGCTGTAAAAAAATCATGGAGAAGACCGGCAACGCCGTGTCGGACCTTGAAGTATATAAGCGCGCCGTTCAGTTCTATTTTTCCACAGCCGATATTGAAATGACCATGCGAATTAACCTTTGCGGCAATCTGACGCCGGAAAGACACACGGGCAAGGTGATTTCTCTGTCGCTCGACGATTTGTTTTAAGGGGGCAGGGACATGCGTGTGTATAAAACCATGGAAACAATTCTGCGCCACGCCCCGGAGCTGACGCAGGACGACGAAGCGAAAATCAACAAAGACTGCTTTTTGCCGTATCTGTTCTTCCGGGACGACCGAAAAGCACAGTGCCGAGAGTTTGTGTGCACATCCTGCGGAGAGGTGTTTTTAGAGGAATTCACAAAAAGAATAATGACGCAGGGAGATTACGACAGAATATTAAACAAGCACAACGAGTTTGCCGTTTGCCCGAAATGCGGAAGAAAAGCACAGCTAAAAGAAATGTACCGCGCAAAAGATTGCAAAAGCCTTACCGAGTGGCGCCGCTTCGTGGCTGTAAAGCCGGTCGGGGCAAATACCATATATTTGCTTTGCGGTTATGCTGTAAAGAATTACACCGGACGAAATTACAACACAAAGCCGAAATATAACATCTCGGCGGTCTATTACTTAACGCCCGGATATGTACGCGTATTCCGCAAGGATTATGACTACACCTATCTTGGAATGCGGGACGGGCAGTTTCACGAGCCGAAAAGCATCGTTGAGCCGTTTACAAAAACATGTGCATATAATATTTCTTCGTGGGACAAGCGCGGGTACAGCTTTATCGGCTTTGACCGCCTGAAAAGCACATTTTTGAAATATGCGCCGATAGATTTGTTCAACAAAGCTTATGAAAAATGGTGGTATGCGACACATTACCGTTATTCTTATGGAGAAGTGCCGGTTGCAAAATTCCTTGCATATTCGGCGCTGTATCAAAATGTCGAAAAGCTGTTAAAGCTCGGTCTCGGTGACTTCGTTTGCAGCCTCACGGAAGGCCGTCCGATGAAGCGGTCAATCAACTGGGACGCACCAACGGTGCAGGCGATGTTTAGAATGCGCCGGGACGAGTTCCGGGTGTTTCAAAAAGAATATTACGGATTAGGCGATTTTGAGATTTATCAAATTCTGCGTTCCATAAAAAGCGATATTCAATACGGCACTGTAAAAGCGATTTGCGAGCGTTACCATTACGAAGCAGCAAAACGAATTGCAAAAGTCGTTAAAGCACGAAAGCTGAACCTCACAAAAACCTTGCACTATCTTGAAAAAAAGACAAAGGAAGAAAAAGGACCTCGAAAGCGACCGGGACAAAAAGACTATGAAACCACGGCGCTTTGGTGGACGGATTACCTCGATTTTGCCGAAAGCTTAAAGTATGACCTTTCTCGCGGCGATGTTCTTTACCCGAAGCGGCTCAAAGAGGCGCACGACAACGCCTCCGCCGCCGTGACCGTGCAAAAGAATAAATTGGCATTTGAGAAGTACCGGGAGCGCTACGAAAAGCTCAAAAAGAAATACGAGTGGTCGGACGGAATTTATCAAATCCTCATCCCGAAAGGCATTAACGACATCGTCGAAGAGGGCAAGGTGCTGTCCCATTGCGTGGGCGGATATGCCGAACGGCATGTAAACGGAAAAACGACCATTCTTTTTATGCGGCTTGCCAATGATCCGGAAAAGCGGCTTGTCACGATTGAGGTCAAGGGCGATACAATCTGTCAGAATTACGGATACAAGGACAGGCGCGTAACTGAAAAAGAAAAAGAATTTATTGAAAAATGGATTGCGTGGGTGCGAGCCGGCAGCCGACGCCCGAAAAAGAAAAAGAACGCTTCGGCGGCATAAGAAAAGGAGTTAAAACCATGGAAAAAGAAATCATCACCACTACCACGAACGAAGTCAGCGAAACTTACAAAACCGCGGTGCAGACACACCAGCGGATTATTGCCAACGGGGAAATCTGCGCGCAGTCGCTTTTAGAAATCTGCAAGGACTTGAAGAAAATGCGCGACGAAAAGCTCTATGAGGAATTCGGTTACGCGGCGTTTGATGAGTATACCGAAAAGGCGGTCGGCATTAAGCCGCGCCAAGCCTACACATACATTTCCACCTACGAACGCCTCGGCGCAACGGTTTTGCAGTCGAATGCAAGTCTCGGCATCACGAAGCTGGATTTGATTGCGCAGATTAACCCCGTGGAGCGCACGCAGATGCTCGCCGAAAACACCTTTGACGGCATGTCGGTGTCGGAAGTTAAAGCACTGGTGCAAAAGGCGAAAGACCAGGGCGAGCAGATAAACCTTTTGCAAGAAGAGCTTGCCGAAGCAAAAGCCCAATCGGAACCGCAGCCCCCCGAGCCGGAGTATGATGCCGAAAAAGACAAAATGCGCGACCGCATTGCCGCGCTTGAAAAGCAGCTGACCGACAGCGACGCTGAGCACAAAGCCGCCCTTGAAAAAGTGAAGCGCGAAGCGGCCGAGCAGGCAAAAAAAGAGACCGGCGCCGATGCGCAGACACAAAAGCGCATTGACGAAGCGGTCAAAAAGGCAAAAAAAGAAGCGCTCAAAGAAGCGCAGGAAAAGGTGCAGGCGGAAGCCGAAAAGAAAGACAGCAAAATTAAGGACCTCGAAGCGGCTCTGTCCGCCGCCGGCGCCGAACATGAGAAGCTTGAAAAGCAGTTGTCGCTCGCAGACGGAACCTCCGCCAAGGCGATGGTTTACATTCAGAGCATTCAAGATAACTTCAACGCGCTGTTTGCGGTTATGGAAGAAATGCCCGACGAACAGAAAAACAAGTTTACAGGCGCCTGCATGAAGCTCCTTAACGCCATGCGCGCACAGGTGGAGAAATAAGAAAGGCGGCGATGGAAGGTGATTCACGAATTAAAACTCCGAAAAGAGTTTTTCGACTATGTGCGATTCGGAATTAAAAAGTTCGAAATCCGCAAGGACGACCGGGGTTTCAATGCCGGAGACACGCTTGTATTGAAAGAAATCGACGAAGCGGGCGGCGAGACAGGCAGATACCTTGTACGGCAGGTGGATTATATCTACCGTGGCGAATTCTGCCTGCCCGGCTACTGCGTGATGAGCATTTCTGCTTTGTGAGGTGAAAACGATGCCACAATATGCTAAAAACACCAATGTTTCTTCTGAACTTTCCCGGATTGAAATTGAAAAAAATACTTGTTCGGTACGGCGCAGACAACTTTGCGTATGCCACGGCAGCCGGAAAAGCGCTGATAGGATTTTCATTGTGCAACCGACAAGTGAAATTCATTTTGCCTTTGCCGAAAATTGAGGATTTCAGATTAACGCCGACCGGGCGGCAGCGTACAGACAAAAGTCAGTACGATGCATGGGAGCAGGCTTGCCGCCAACGCTGGCGCGCATTAAAACTGGTGATTCAAGCCAAGCTTGAAGCGGTCGAATGCGGGATTTCCGTTTTCGAAGATGAGTTTATGGCAAACATCGTTCTGCCCGGAGGTCAAACCGTCGGTGACTTTATGAAACCGCAAATCGAAGCGGCTTATGAAACCGGTCGACTGCCGGCCATGCTACCGATGTTGGAGAAAGGGGAAGTATGAAAAGCGTTAAAAAGGACTTTGGCGGTTATATCTGCCGCAATGAAAAGTGCGTATACAGGATAAAGATTGATGGAAAGCGAGACCTGTGTCCGTTTAAGGGTTGTATTTTTTCCAAAAGAGGGCGAAGCGATGAACATAAACGAGCTTAATAATCTGCGGTATATTGACAAAGAAATCAAGCTGCTGCAAGAGCGCATCGAGAAACTGGAAACCGAAGCGGCGCGTGTGACGCCGATTTTGACGGGGCTTCCGGGGAAAGGCTCCGGCGGCGACCGTATCGGCGCCGTGGTGGAACAGATTATCGAAGAAAAGGAAAAGCTCGAAGCGGCTTTGCAGAACCGACAGGAAGAGCGCCGCAAAGCAATGCGGTTCATCAATTCAATCGACGACAGCCAGCTGCGGACTATTTTCATTCTACGCTTTGTTGCCGGAAAGAGTTGGAACGAGGTAGCCGACTACATTGGCGGGGGGAATACGGAGCAAAGCGTGTGTATGCGTGTTTTCAGATATCTAAAAAAGCGTGAAAGTTGTTAAATATGTTAAATAAAAATGTGCTAATATAATATTAGTGAAAATGCGGAGTAGAGACTTTATTGCAATATGAAAGACCAACTGCATTATCACAGTTGGTCTTTCGCCAAGTTTACAAACATATAAATGTTTGTACGAATTCCGTAATGGCATTCGATGGAACTCGGCATGATAAAATAACCATGCTAATTGCAAAGCCAATACAAATGCTTGTATGGCTTATATTAGTCGTATCTTTCATAAAATCACCTTCTTTCATGTTAATTTGTTCAGAAGATATAAAGTTCGACTGAACACTGATATATAGTTTATTTTTGTGGAAAAAGCAAGTAATTTTAGACTGTTTTTCGAAAATTTTTAAAAATTTTTTTAAATTTTAAAAGCGCCCATGTTCGGGCGCTTTTTTATTGCTGATTTACGGGGTGGTGATAGTGGCAAAGCTGACAGACAGACAACGAAAAAAGATTATTGTGGAGCGTGCGGACGGGGTAACGATTCGGGCGCTTGCGCGAAAATACAAAGTCAGCGACACCACGATTCGGCGCACTTTGGCGAGCGACCCGAAAACGGCGCAAAAAGTCGCACAAAAAAAAGAGGAAAACACAGCCGCCATTCTTGCGTATATGGAAAGCAAGAAAACCGATGTCTGCGAAATCCTCGACAAGCTGCTCGAAGCGGTTAAAGACGAAGAACGGATTGCCAAAACGCCGATGAACCAGCTTGCGACGACGCTCGGCATTCTGATTGACAAGTTTACCGGGAATGAACAGCCGCCGAAGCCGCCTGCGGACAGTCAAAACAACTTACTAGACGCAATTATAAACAGTACAAAGGAGGATGTCCCAACAGATGATATACCGGAACTTCAGCAAACGGCAAAACCTGGCGATGACATGGTGGAACCGCCCGAAGTATAGAGACAAAGACGGCATCATCTGCGACGGCTCTATTCGTTCCGGGAAAACCGTATCCATGGCGGACGGGTTTGTTCTTTGGTCTATGGCGACCTTTGACCGGCAGACTTTTGCGCTGTGCGGCAAGACGATTGAATCCCTCCGGCGGAATGTGGTAACGCTTATGCCGCAATGGCTGGAAGGCCTTTTCACCATTACGGAAAGGCGAAGCGAAAATAAATTGACTATATCACTCGGGGAAAAGTCAAATACCTATTACCTGTTCGGCGGCAAAGACGAAAGCAGCTATGCGCTGATACAAGGTATCACCCTTGCCGGGGTGCTGTTCGACGAGGTTGCGCTGATGCCGCGTTCTTTTGTGGAACAGGCAATGGCGCGCTGCTCCGTGGACGGCTCCAAATTTTGGTTTAACTGTAACCCCGAAAATCCGGGGCACTGGTTTTATACGGATTGGGTCAAAAAAGCAGAAGAGCGGAATGTCATGCACCTGCATTTTACCATGCAGGACAATCCGGGGCTTTCTGAAAAGACCAAAGCAAGATATGAAAAGATGTACGCCGGCGTCTTCTATCGGCGGTATATTCTCGGTGAGTGGGTCAAAGCCGAAGGGCTTGTGTATCCGATGTTTAACCGGGAAATTCATGTTGTAGACCAAATCCCGCCCATAAGCGCCCGACACCGCTATTATGTGTCGGTCGACTACGGAACGGTGAATCCGTTTGCCGCGGGGCTTTATGATTACAACCCGACCGAACGCAAAGCAACAATGCTTCAAGAGCTTTATTTTAAAGGCGGCAGTAATAACCGCGTGGATAACGAGGCCTATTACATGATGCTTTGCAATTTGATTGGGGACTATCCGATTGAGTATATCATCATTGACCCGTCGGCGTCGTCGATGATTGAGACGATACAAAAATACGGGAAATACGCAGTTGTAAGAGCAGACAATGACGTGCTCAACGGCATTCAGGATGTAACAAAATTTCTGAATGCCGGAGCTTTATATTTCCATAAAAGCTGTAAGAATACTTTTGAGGAATTTGAAACTTACTCCTGGGATGAGGACAAGCAGGAGGACGCAGTCATTAAGGAAAATGACCACAGCATGGACCAGCTTCGGTACTTTTGCCGAACGGCGCTGCGAAACGAATTGAAGTGGATTTTATAAGGCGGTGAAACAGTGAACATTTTTGCACGCCTGTTAAGGAGAATACGGGATATGTTTATGAACAGTGCGGATATCGGAAAGGCGTTCGGCGTCGAGCTGATTGCTTCGGAAGAAATGAACAACGCCTTGAAAAAATGGGATGAAATTTCCACCGGATGCCCGCCGTGGAGAAATCCGGACGACGGCGTCGAAACGGTGAATATGGCAAAGCATATTGCAGATTTCCGTGCAAAACTGATGGCTTTGGATATCGGCATTGCAATTTCCGGGTCTGCCCGCGCAGACTTTTTGCAGTCAATTACAAACGACCTGTTGAAGCGCCTGCCCGATAAGCTTGCCGAAGCGCAGCGGCTCGGCGGTATGATGATAAAATGGAACGGGGAATCGTGGGACTATATACTGCCCGGAAATTTCGGAATAACGGCAAAAGACAGCAACGGCGAAATTGTCGGGGCAATCTTTGCTTCTTTCGCGACACAAGGGCGATTCAATTATACAAGGCTCGAATATCATCGGTTTGAAGGGACCGATGCAGACGGCAATCCGGTTTATATTGTAACCAACAAGGCTTACCGCAACCAAACCGCCGGGGATAAAAGCTTTTTAGGCACGGCGGTGAGTCTTCAAAGTGTTGACGCTTGGAAAAACTTGCAGGAAGAAGTCAAAATATTGCGGCTTTCAAAGCCGCTTTTTGCTTATTATCGCGTGCCGGGCGCAAACACCATCGACCCGGCATCGCCGCTTGGTATGTCTGTTTTCGCAAATGCGATAACAGAATTAAAGGCAATCGATATTGCAATAAGCCGCAAAAACACAGAGGTTGAGGACAGCAAACACATCACATTTATCGGACAGACGGCTTACCAGGGGGCGCAAAACAAAGGGATTGAGCTGCCGAGGTTCGTGCTGGGTGTTGGTTATGGCGTGGAAGACGACAGCACCAATTCCATAAAAGAGCACACGCCGACTCTGCAGACAGACGCCCGTATTAAAGACATCAATTTCAATCTTTCCATGGCCGGTGTAAAATGCGGATTTTCCGAGGGCGTTTTTGTGCTGGACGGGCAGACGGGCATGATTACCGCGACGCAGGTCGAAGCGGATGACCGGGACACCATACAAACCATCAAAACAGACCGGGACGCGCTGAAAACAGCTTTGGAACAAGCAATTTACGGTGCGGACGCCTTAACGACTCTGTATGGACTTGCCCCGCTTGGGGAGTATGAAATCAGCTATAATTTCGGTGATATCACTTACAACTACGAAGAGGACAAAGCCGCGTGGCAGAACTATACCATGCGCGGCTGGGTGCCGAAGTGGATGTATTTTGTCAAGTTTGAGGGCATGAGTGAGGAAGAAGCGAAAGCCATTACCAAAGAAGCGCAAAACGAGAACACACAAGAAGGACTTTTCAATTAAGGAGAAACCATGCTGACGCCGCAGGAGCTATTACAGATAGTTGATACCATGCAGCCGCTGTTGGACGAACTCAACGGATGGATTACAAGCGATATCATCAGTCGTTTGATGGCGCGCCTCGGCCGCGGAGAAGGTTTTTTGCTTACAGGTACGGACGAATGGCAGATGGAGGTATATCAATCCGCCGGCGGTCATTATGACGCACTGCAAAAGAAAATCCAAGACTTTACGAAAAAATCCGAAGCGGAAGTCAAAGCTATTTTTGAAGATGCGGGGATTCGTGCTTGGGAGGCGGACAACGCTTTCTATGTTTCAAAAGGATTGGAATCGATTTCCCTTGTGCAGTCCGAACGCATGGTGCGGATCCTGACGGATACATATCAGCGTACAAACGGCGAAATCCGAAATTTTACCCGAACAACAGCCGCTGCAAGCCAGCAAAGGTTCATACAGGTGTTGGACGATGCACACTTCAAGGTGATAACCGGCGCGCAAGGGTATACGCAGGCGGTGCTGGATGCGGTACAGGAGGTTTCCTCTACGCAGACAAAAGTGCAGTATCCGTCCGGGCACACAGACACCATAGAGACCGCAGTGCTGCGCGCCGTGCGCACGGGCGTTGCACAGGCAAGCGGGAATATGTCTATACAGGGCATGGTAGAACACGAGTGGGATTTGATACGTGTTTCCGCCCACCTCGGTGCGAGATACGGGGACGGCGGGGAAAATCCCGGTAATCATTTTTGGTGGCAGGGAAAATTATACAGCCGAACAGGGCAGAGTACAAAATACCCCGATTTCGTGAAGTCAACAGGTTACGGAACGGGGGAGGGACTGTGCGGCTGGAACTGCCGGCACTCTTTTGGCCCGGGGGACGAGGACTATAACCCGTATTCTGATTTTGATACAGAAGAAAACAAAAAAGCCTATGACCTTTCGCAAAAGCAGCGCGCCATGGAACGCCGAATCCGACATCAGAAAACAAAACTATTAGGGCTTCGGCAAGCTATGGACAGCGCGCAGGATGCAACCTTGCAAACTGCTTTGCAAAATGAATATGACAACGAAGCGGTTAAACTCGGACGGTATAACGCGCAGTACAACCGGTTTTGCGAAGCGAATGATCTGAAGCGGCTTTCTGACCGTATTTCTGTTGCAAAGTGGACGCGATCCGAAGCGGGCAGGGCGGCGCAGAGCGCAAAAGCCTATTATCAAAAATGGGTCAAGGAAATCGGCGCATCCGATGCCGCGCCGAAAACACTTGCAGATTACTACCAAAACAAATATAATGATACATGGGAACATCAGTTGCTCATGGGGTACAATAAAGCTGTGCAAAGCGGTGATATTTCACCTCTTGTCGGATTTCAGCATTATATCGAAACGGCACAAAAGGCGAATGCCGAATTGATAGGGTTGACCACCAAAAACGGCTACACAGTTGAAGCATATACGACCCATTTTATCGATCGTGTGATCGGGCAGGTTTCCACGCCGCACAAAGGGAAGCGCCTCGCTGTGCCTATTGAAAACGTTTTGGATTGCTTGCGGAATCCGAAAGAAATCTCTAACACATACGAGAGGATGCTGGTTCGTAGCGGTAACAAATTTGCAGATCAGAGAATAAGGTTTTTCGGGGAAGATTGTGTGGTTACTTTTAGCATTAGGGAAAACAGCATTATTCAAGTCAACCCCAATCGGAAAGGATAAAGGTATGGTAAAAATCAGTGAGAGTGATATGAATTTCATTCAAAATACACTTCCAAAGGATTTACAGGAAAGGATTTTACAGGCAAAAACTGTAAACGATGTGTTATACGCACTTAATGACTGGATTGATTTATATCCAGACTGCTGGGAAGCAAACGGTGAGGATTACAACGACCTCGGCAGAGCTACGCAGCGCGTATATGACAACATCTATCTTTACGGTGAGGATTGAGAGCGTCTTCCAATAACAGAAAACCAAATAATTACAGCGTCTTCGAGTTTTCGAGGGCGCTGTTTTTATATACTCCGCCTGAGTATAAAGGGCTAAACATCTTTGACCGTAGACAAAGCGGTATACAAGCTATGTAGAAAGGTTGATTTTATGAAAAACATTCAAGAAATTCTTTCGGAGTACGGTATTACTGTCCCGGAGGAAAAAGCTGCCGACTTTGACAAGGTTTTCAAAGCCAATTACAAAACCGTGAAAGAAGTCGAAAAAATCGAGTCTGCCCGCGACAGTGTGAAAGCACAGCTCGATGCGGCACAGGCGACGCTGAAAAAGTTTGAGGGTATCGACCCGGAAAAAATCGGCAAGGAGCTGGAAGATTATAAAAAGCAGGCCGAGGAAGCGGAAAAGAAATATACCCGCGAGCTGACACAGCGTGACCAAAAAGCGTGGCTTGATAAAAAGCTGGATGAATACGGCGTGACCTCTGATTTTGCGCGCAGACAGCTTGTTTCCGACTGTATGGCAGACGAAAGCGGGCTGCCGTGGAAAGACGGTGCATTTTTCGGCTTTGATGACTTTATGAAAGCGGCAAAAGAAAAAGACAAAACATTGTATCAGACAGATGGAGAAAAAAAGGCACCGAGTTTTACGGGACCTTTAGGAGATCCGCAGACGGGGAACGGGAAAAAGTTTGTTCCCCCGAAAATTTTCTAAAAAGAAAGGATGAAATTTAATGGCAAGAATTGAAGCGTTGAGTATTCTCAACCAGGAGAGCGGCAAGGAGTTTCTGTCCGAGCTTTACGGCAAGGTAATCGAAAATGTGCAGAAAGCCCTTGTGTCCTCCGATATGAAAAACACAGACCTGTCCGGTGACCCGACATCCGGCTCCGTAGAAGCAAAACGCTTTGCAAACGCAAAGTCGCAGGACTACGGTACGGCACGAGAAGCCAGAAAGGGGAATCAGGTGAAGGCAAAGCCTGTTACAGTTCCCATCGACACCGACAAAGAGATTGTTGAGGAAATCGAGACGAAGGACACTCGGCTTTACGGTGTTTACGGGCTTTTGGAACGCCGCTCTGCAAACCATGTGCTGAGTATGGCGACAGAACTGGACACCGAATTTTTCAAAGTCGCCGCCGCAGCGGCAACCGTTGTGGAAATTCCCGAAGGCACGGCAGTTGAGGATGAGCTGGAAACGGTGATTCAGGAGTGCGAAAACACCAAAAACGACTTTGTGAACGGTGTGCCGCGCTATATGATGCGGCTTGTACTGAATACGCAGTACTATGGGAAGGTACGCAACAACTTGGACAAACAGCAAAAGTCCAATGTGGACACTACCGCAGAGGAGTTCTACACCTGGCATGGTGTAAACTGCAAATCTTGTGTAAATCTCCCAGCAGGCACAAGATACCTGCTTATGGTGCAGGGTGCCGTTGCACAGCCGGTTATGTCCGACCAGTATACGGCTGAAAAAATTCAGCTGTCCAATGCTTACGGCGTTTCCCTGTTCTACCACTATGGTACGAAAGCCGTAACGCCCGACCTTATTTTTAAGGGCGAAGCGGCTTCATCCGAGCCGTAATCAGAAGACAGATAATTTTAAGGAGGTAATTTGTTATGGCAAAGTATCGCAACATCGTAACCGGTAACATTTTGCGCACGGAAAACGCGGAAGCAATCGCGCTTTTGGAAAAATCCGAAAACTATGCGCTTGTTACGGAGAAAAAAGAAGCGAAAGCAAAAAGCGAAGCGAAAGCAAAAAGCGAAGAAAAATAAGGAGGTCGGCTATGGCGGCATATACGGATTATGCATTTTACAAAGAAGTGTTTTTCGGGGATGTGCTGACGCAGGAAACAGCGGAAAAATGGCTGTCTCGCGCAAGTGATGCAATAGATAATCTCACTTTCTTACGGCTGCAATCTGCATTCCCAACTGACGAGAACCATGCGCAAAAGGTAAAGAAAGCCGTGTGTGCCGTCGCCGAAGCCCTGTATTTAATCGACCTTCAGCAAAAGGCTGCTGCTGTCCAAAAAGCGCAGGACGGTTCTTACAGGGGAACGGTCAAGTCTGTTTCGTCCGGCAGAGAATCCGTTTCTTACGCAAGCGTCGGCGAAGCGGCATCTGCCTATACAAAAGCGGCCGAGAACTCTGCAGAACAGGACAAGCTGATAAAAAATATTGCGGTTCGGTATCTTGCAAATGTACCGGACGCGAACGGTGTAAATCTGCTGTATGCAGGGGAGGTGCATGGTGTACCGAGACACAGTTACTCTGTTTAATTATCACGAAAGCACCGGCCTTTGGTACCCCACTGTTTTTTCCGGTGTCGACTTCGGCGTAAATACGGCCACGAACGAGACGACAACCGGAAAAACGGGGAGCGATGCAGTTACACTCTTGATACACTGCACGCCGGACCGGCAATTTATTGCGGCGGACGGCAAGGAAAAAAGCTACCAGGCTGCAAAAGTATATGCAAAATGCAGTAATCCTGCCGATTGCATCACGTTCAAAACGGGGTGCGATTTTATATACTGCGGCGCGTGGGCGTGGGATGGTGTGGAGAGTCTGACGGAGGAAGACTATGCATCCGGGCTTTATCACGAAATGAACCAAAAGTATGACGGTGTATATCGAATATATTCCGCAGCTTTCTTTGATTTACTGCCGCACGTGGAGATTGGAGGGAGATAAGGTGCAGGCGAAAAAGCAATTTCCGAGTATCACCTATGTGGGTGACGGATTCCGCGTTGATATAAAGCTGTCCAGATTCTCCCGGCAGTTTGCAGAAGCACAATGGTGGCTTGGCGAGCAGGTGCTGGCAGGCTGTAAACCTTTCATGCCGTATCAAACAGGAAACTTAATTCAACGCTCGTACACAGAAAAGAACGGCGCGCGCGTTGTGTTTCCCGGTCCGTATGCAAGGTATTTGTATATGGGCAAGGTCATGGTGGACAGCGTCACCGGAAAAGGGCCTCGAAAAATCCCGGTAGGACCCGGCGGAGACTATATTCTGCGCTTTCGTAAAGGCGCCAAGCTTGTGCCGACGGAACGGCGGTTAAATTATGCGCAGCCGCAGGCAACAGACCACTGGTTTGAAGAAGCAAAAAAGCGGTACGGCGATTCATGGATTGAAGGCGCAAAGAAAATAGCAGGAGGCAGGTAATGGAAAAAAAGAAATTCGTCGATGTGGACGGCGCGGACGCAGTAAGTAAGGCTGTGCTTGCTTTGCTGAACACCTTCCCGGGGCTGAACGACGGGGAAAGCGTGCAGTTTTCCACACTATCGGAAAGCGGCGGCATCGGCTTTTTCCCATCTGCCGGCTCGGCGCTTCTTTCCAATAAGGAGGATATAACCGGGCGTGTGCATCAGGTTTGTTTATATCCATTCGACATCATTTACCGGGCGGCGCCGAAAACAGAGATTCAAAAGATAAGAATCAAGGAGTTTTTGGACGCTTTAGGAAAATGGCTGGAACTGCAGCCGATTGTTTTGAACGGGACAGTGTATAAACTGAATCAATACCCATCTTTAAACGGTGTGCCTAACGGCTTCGATGAAGCGCCCGAAACGGTTTCGCCTGTTAAAAGGACAATCAAATCTATCGCGCGAACCAGCGCGGCACATCTTTCCGCCGCCTATCAAGACGGGGTGGAGGATTGGCTGATTGCAGTTACATTGCAATATGAAAACGATTTTATAAAATAGGAGGAAAAAGCATGATTGAAAGAAAATATCTTGCGCATTACCTTGATGCTTCTTTCGGCGGAGAAGAGACGGAATATGTCCGTTTGGGTGCCGATTTGGAAGAATACAACGAAGAACTCAATCCCGATGTTGAAATTACAAAGAACATCATCGGCGAACAGCGGGTAAGTCACAACGGCTATGAGGTGCAAAGCGAGGTCGATCCGTATTATGCGGATTATGACGACCCGCTGTTTGAAAAGCTGTCTGAAATCATTAACGAGAGAAAGACCGGCGACGGGTGCGTTACCACGAAAGTGGATGTGCTGCTTCAGGAAGACGGCACAGTCGTGTGGGCGTATCGGGAAAAGGTGTATGTGGTACCGAGCTCCATCGGCGGCGACACCTCCGGGGTGCAAATTCCGTTCACGTTATATAATGCCGGGGAGCGCGTCAAAGGGAACTGGGACGTTACCCGAAAGACATTCACCGAGCCGACGGCAGGCTAAAAACATAAATGGGAGCTGCTGTTTTAGCGGCTCCCATTTCATTTTAGGAAAAAACGGAGGAACTGATTATGGAAAAGCTGGAACCTGAAAAAAAGAATGTCGGCGGTATCGTCGTAGAAGACGGCAGCGTACAGGAAAGTATCCGCAATAAGTATGGAGAGGAAATCGGCGTCTTTTTCTTCCACCCGACGGATGTCGGCATCATCGAGCGATATAACAAGGTGGCGGAAGACTTTGACAAGATTACCGCACCGCTGGAAAAACTGAATATTCAAACAGACGGTACCGTGGACGATGAAAACGAAGCCGAAGTCAAAGCGATGCAGGAAGCGACCGAAAGGCTCTATGACGCCTGTAACTATCTCTTTGGCGGCAACATGGCAGAGGCGTTCTTCGGGAAAATGCATCCGTTTTCCCCTGTAAACGGCCGTTTTTACTGTGAGAATGCGCTGGATGCATTGGGAAAGTATATTTCCAATCAGTTTGACCGTGAGGTCAAAAAGGTCAACCGGCGCGTCAGCCGTTATACCGGCGGCTACCAAAAGCACGGCGTTAAAAAATGATTGGAGAACTGCCGAAAACTTTATCTGTCAACGGTAAATTGTACGCAATACGAACGGATTTCCGGGACGTTCTCAAAATCGTCTGTGCCTTTGAAGATGTGGAATTGAAAGACAGGGAAAAAATTTATATCTGCCTGTTTATCCTTTATGAGGACTTTGAGAGTATGTCGGAATCAGACTACGAAGCGGCTTTTCAGGCGGCTTTGGAGTTTATTGACCACGGCGGACAGCAAGAAAAGGCAAAATCGCCGCGCATTATGGACTGGGAACAGGATGAAAATATCCTTTTCCCGGCAATCAACAAAGTTGCGGGATTCGAGACGCGTGCGGTGGAGTATCTGCATTGGTGGACCTTTCTCGGCTATTTTATGGAAATCACCGACGGGGTGTTTTCGCAAGTGCTCGGTATTCGGACCAAAAAAGCGAAACACAAGAAGCTCGATAAATGGGAAAGGGAGTTTTACAGCAAAAACAAAACGCTGTGCGTGTTGAGGCCCAAGCTTACCGCACAGGAAGAGGAAGCGAAAAAGAAGCTTAACGAGCTGCTCGGATAGGAGGTGGATGCATGAGCGAACATGCGGACGGCAGTATTATTGTGGATACCGAAATTGATACGCAGGGGTTTGAGGCGGACAGCGCCAAATTGCAGAAAGCAATTCAATCTCTGAATCGAAAAATGGAAACCCTTGGTTCCACCTTTAAAAAGGCAGTGTCAGGTAACAGCAATGCGATTGCCTCCTTTGAGGATAAAGCCGGCGATCTTGAAAGCAAGATTGCGGACATCCAGCAGAAAATGAATCGGCTGGGGAGCGCAAAGGTTCCTACGGAAAGCTATGCGCAGTTGAGCAAAGAAGCGCAAAAAGCGGAACAGGAACTTTTAAAACTGTATAACCGCCAGGAAAAAATGGAGGCTATCGGGGTAAAAACCGATTCGCAATCATGGAGGGCCTTACAGTTTGACATCCAAAAGGCAGAAGAGAATCTTGCACGCTTTGAACGGCAAAAATCAGAAATGCAAGAAAAAGGAACTGCGTTTCAGTTGGGCTCACAGACCGATACATATAAGCAAATGCAAAACGAGCTGGAAGCAGCCCGTAAACAGCTTTCGGCTATGCGCGCAACGGTAAAAAGCACAAATGCTGAAACCTCAAAATTTGCTTCTGCCGCGCAGAGAATCAAAGCGGCGTTTTCCGGCATCGGAAAAGTGGGGAAAACAGGCTTTAAAACGGTGTTTAAGGCGCTGAAACAAGGCGTTTCGTGGTTAAACAATATTCGGAAATCTTT
>OERG01000048.1_pt1 | contig 32441 bp, 32 predicted proteins | sample 1539951 | NCBI WGS metagenome assembly OERG01 (sample SAMEA3891870, study PRJEB23780) | metagenome | biome: terrestrial biome; feature: animal house; material: Caecal content | place: Italy | collected 2015-05-05
TTTCTTCTCTTTGAATATCAGAGAAAATTCCTTTAATTCTACATAAATCCACAAAAATCATTGATACACACGAGGTTTTGTGATATACTTTAATATGTATTTTTATATCTACCCGAAAGTGAGGGCAACAAAAATGGATTTGAATGTCGAACGCTGGTACTCCATGAAAGAAATCTGCGAATATCTCGGCGTCAGTCGTGATACCGTTCTCGCTTGGATCGAAAAAAGAGAAATGCCCGCCATAAAGATCGGCAGGCTTTGGAAATTCAAAATTAGCGAAGTGGACGCTTGGATGAAATCCGGCATTGCGGCGGAGAAATAACGGGCGCCCGATGGACGAAAAGAGACTGAAAGCCTTTGAAGATATGCTTGCCGGCATCTTGAAGCAGTATGACGATACGACAGAAAAGATGGCAAAGCTTAAAGTCGAAAGCAAAGAGAAAACCGTCACCTACCGCCAACTTTTCGCCAATAAATTGCAACTTCAGGCAATGCTGTCCTATTATCGGATTTACGGGTTGGTGGACGATAAGGCATAACAGTAAAAAGAAATTTTTAATATTTAAGAAAGGAGCCGTAACAATGGCCACTGAAAACAACGCCAATATCGGCTTTGAAAAACAGATTTGGGATGCGGCTTGCGTCCTTCGAGGAAATATTGATGCTTCAGAATATAAGTCTGTTGTTCTTGGGCTTATATTCTTAAAATACATATCGGATCGCTTTGAAGCAAAGTATCAGGAACTGGTTGCTGAGGGCGACGGTTTTGAAGAAGACAAGGATGAATACACGGCCGAGAACATCTTCTTTGTTCCGGAGAATGCAAGATGGAGTGTTATATCCGCTGCTGCGCACACGCCGGAGATTGGAACCGTTATCGATGAAGCCATGCGCAGCATTGAAAAAGAGAATAAACGGCTCAAGGACATCCTTCCCAAGAACTTTGCCCGCTCCGAATTGGACAAAAGACGGCTCGGTGAAGTCGTTGACCTCTTTACGAACATCCAGATGATCGAACACGGAGACAGCAAGGATATCCTCGGGCGCACCTACGAATACTGCCTTGCTAAATTTGCTGAGCAGGAAGGAAAACTCGCTGGCGAGTTTTATACGCCGTCTTGTGTTGTCCGCACTCTTGTTGAAGTATTGCAGCCCTACAATGGACGTGTTTATGATCCCTGCTGCGGCTCAGGCGGTATGTTTGTCCAATCCTCAAAGTTCATCGAGAATCACGGCGGGAATATTAAAAATATCTCCGTGTATGGTCAGGACTCCAATCCCACCACATGGAAACTGGCACAAATGAACCTCGCTATTCGTGGAATTGAAGCTGACCTTGGCAAGTTCAATGCCGACACTTTTTTCAATGACTGCCACCCACAACTCAAAGCCGACTTCATTATGGCAAATCCACCTTTCAACCTTTCCGGCTGGGGGCAGGACAAACTTCTTGACGATGTGCGCTGGCAATACGGCACGCCTCCCGCCGGGAACGCAAACTTTGCTTGGTTGCAGCACATGATTTGGCACCTCGCTCCGAATGGTCGAATTGGCATGGTGCTCGCAAATGGCTCTTTGTCTTCTCAGTCCGGCGGTGAAGGCGAAATCCGTAAAAATATCATCAATGCCGACCTTGTGGATTGCATTGTTGCTATGCCATCGCAACTCTTCTATACCACGCAAATCCCCGTCTCTCTTTGGTTTCTCGCTAAAAATAAAAAGCAAAAGGGTAAAACCTTATTTATTGACGCAAGAAAACTCGGAACAATGGTAACACGCAAGCTGCGTGAGCTGACGGATGAGGACATCAAGAGGATCGCCGATACCTATAATGCCTTTGCAGATGGTACACTGGAAGATGAAAGAGGCTTCTGTGCCGTTGTGGCTACGCAGGATATCGCAAAGCAGGATTACATTCTTACGCCGGGACGCTATGTAGGCATCGAAGAACAGGAAGACGATGGCGAGCCGTTTGAAGAAAAGATGAGTCGGTTGACCTCTGAGCTTTCGGAGCTGTTTGCGAAATCACATGAGCTTGAGGCTGAGATCAAAGAGAGACTGGGGGCGATTGGATTTGAATTATAAGACCTACCCTGTTTCAGAGTTGATAGACGAAATAGCAATGGGGCCGTTTGGCTCAAATATAAAAGTTGATTGCTTTGTTGATAAGGGCATCCCTGTTCTCAACGGCAGCAATCTTGAGGGATTTGAACTGTCAGAGAAATCATTCCGCTATGTTACCGAAGAAAAGGCTGATTCACTGAAAAAGGCCAACGCACATAAAGGTGATGTTGTAATTACTCACCGGGGAACACTTGGACAGATTGTTTACATTCCTCAGACTGCGCAAAGGGATCGATATGTGATCTCACAATCTCAGTTCCGCGTCAAGTGTAATAAGAATGTTTTGCCGGAGTATTTTGTTTACTACTTTCATACACCGATTGGACAACATAAACTTCTTAGCAATGCTTCGCAAGTAGGCGTTCCTGCCTTGGCTCGTCCTTCTTCAACTTTTCAAAAGATCGAGATAGAAATACCCGATCTTGAAACACAGAAGAAAGTGGTTAAGCTTATCGGCTCTTTGCAGACGAGGATAACAACAAACGCTGAGATAAACGATAATTTAGCAGCTTAGAGCTGGATGCCGGAGACATCGATCTCACCAGACATGAGTTTCGGCAAAAGAGAATCTCTTAGTGCAGTCAAGGATTTATTTTCTGCCTCATTAGACCGAAGAAGCGTAAACAATGGCTCGACTCTGTAATTGTACTCCATTAGCAGCTTTTCAGGAGGAATTACTACTTGAATAGAGCGCAAATTGGCTTGACCGATCTTCGGCTGGACAGCTCCGGTAACAATAGCCTTTACCGGCGTTTGCTTAAAGAGCATATATAGGCTCTCGACATTGAAGCCGAGCTTACCAGTGAGAATATGAGCATGGTTATTTACCCAAAACTGCCCCCATACATATTGCAGGATTGGGTAACCAGCATTGTCAACCACGGTACCATCTTCTCCGAGCAGGAGATACTTACCATCAAAAATGTAATCATCTACATAATCCATGAGAGCTGCCGCTCCGTAATAGGGATATGTTTTCTTCTCCATTTTTGCTCTTTCAGCACCAGAGAGAGGAACTCGTTTAGAATCGTGGATTTCGATGATTTCGCCAACTGAGCCAATGCGCCAACCGTCAGGCAACTCATCACCTACACTATATGGGAAATAATGTTTATATAACGCTTGCGCTTGCTGCTCTAAATTATCGTTTACCGCATGAAAGGAGTTGAACTAATGCTGTATTTTAAAGGAATGCCCATTGATAAAGTCGGTTACTGTAAATGTCCACACTCATCTTCTATTACATCGGAGATTGAAGAGTGGGGTTATTGGGATGTTTGCTGTGACTGTGGTAAACCACTTGAAGACGGATTTCATTATTACAATCATTATGATGGCGAAGATCATGATGATATAGACCTATAATGGAAAGATAGCCTCTCATCAGTGGCGAGAGTTTATTCAGAGGAACTGCCACTGTTTGTCGTTCTCTTATAAATCACAAAAGGAGAAACGACCATGAAAGAAGAATTTATCAGCGAGATACAGCGAAAAATGCTGCCGTATCTCAACAATGAACAGCTCTTGCAGCTCAGATATGTGTTGGACGAAACATTTCGAGGTGCAACCGTTAGCTATGAAACATCCGAGGACGAGCCAGACGAACCAGATGTGGTCGAAGCGTTTGTCACAGCAAAGCGAATAGAGGGCTGTTCCGAAAAAACCTTGAAATACTATCGCAAAACGATTGAGGCCATGCTTTCCTCTATCGGGAAGGCGGCAAAACAAATCACAACAGAAGACCTCCGCCAATATTTGACCGACTACCAAATGCAGCGGAAGTCGAGCAAGGTCACGATTGATAATATCCGGCGCATTCTTTCCAGTTTCTTCTCGTGGCTTGAGGATGAGGATTTTATTTTGAAAAGCCCGGTACGGCGGATTCATAAGGTAAAGACAGCAAAAATTGTAAAGGACACCTATACAGACGAAGCGTTGGAGTTGATGCGGGATAGTTGTACAACCGCCAGAGACTTAGCCATCATCGACTTGCTTGCCTCTTCCGGAATGCGTGTTGGAGAAATGGTCTCGCTTAATCGTGATGACATCGACTTTCATGAGCGAGAATGTGTCGTGACCGGCAAGGGTAATAAAGAGCGGCTTGTCTACTTTGATGCACGGACAAAAATACATTTGCAGAACTACCTCAACGGGCGCACTGATACCAATCCGGCGCTGTTCGTCTCGTTGAAAGCCCCGCATGACCGGTTAATGATTGGCGGCGTTGAGACGCGGTTACGGGAGATGGGAAAGCGCCTAAACCTGCCAAAAGTACATCCTCATAAGTTTCGGCGGACGCTGGCAACCTCAGCCATAGATAAAGGAATGCCCGTAGAACAACTCCAGCAACTCTTAGGGCATCAGAAAATCGATACCACCATGCACTATGCAATGGTGAAGCAACAAAATGTGAAGCTGGCACATAGAAAGTATATCGGATAGGATGGTGAATCAAATGGAGCAGTGGACGAGAATGCGAGCAGCAGATTTTATTGACTTTAATCCTCGAATGAGCATCAAAAAGGGCGCAGTCGCCACCAAGGTTGCAATGGACAAGCTGCAACCTTTCACCAAGAGAATACCGGAGGTTGAGAAAGCTGCATTTTCTGGAGGCTCTAAGTTTCGCAACGGTGATACAATAATGGCTCGAATAACACCTTGCCTTGAAAATGGAAAAACTGCTTTTGTCGATATTCTGGAAAAAGATGAAGTTGCCTTTGGGTCGACCGAATTTATAGTGCTGAGAGCAAAAGAAGGCGTAAGTGATCCTCAGTTTATCTACTATCTTGCCATAAGTCCCTCATTTCGTAATGTTGCGATTAAATCAATGGTGGGATCGTCTGGAAGACAACGCGTTCAGCAAAGTGTACTTGAAGAACTTGTCCTGAAAGTGCCGTCGTTGCAAGAGCAAAAGAAAATCAGCTCTGTTCTCTGCGCTCTTGATCAGAAAATCGCTCTTAATAAAGAGGTAAACGATAATTTACAGCAGCAAGTTATGGCTCTATATCATCAGATGTTTGATGAAAGCAATAGCAATCGAAAGAACATCCGTGCCGATGAATATTTCGATATTTCAATAGGGAAAACGCCGCCTCGAAAAGAACCTCAATGGTTCTCGAAAAATCCATCTGATTGCGTTTGGGTTTCCATATCTGATATGGGTAGTTGCGGGCTTTACATCGAAGATAGCTCAGAATACTTAACTCATGATGCTGTTGAAAAGTTCAATGTAAAGATTGTGCCGGACAATACTGTTATTTTAAGTTTCAAGCTGACTGTTGGAAGGGTAGCAATTACAGATGGTTGTATGACAACAAATGAAGCCATCGCACATTTCAAGACCGACAAACCGAAAATCAATGAATACCTGTATTGCTATCTCAAAAATTTCAACTTTCAAACAATGGGCAGTACATCCTCTATTGCAACAGCCGTAAACTCCAAAATCATCAAAGGAATGCCGTTTGTTGTCCCTACTGCTGAAGAATTGGAGAAGTTTCATAGTATTTCCGCACCGTTGTTCACAATGATTAAATCAAATCAGCAGGAAAGCAAGTATCTGGGTGAGTTAAGAGATGTCCTCTTGCCGAAGCTGATGTCCGGTGAGATCGATGTCTCCGGCATCCATCTCTAAGCCGCTAAATTATCGTTTACACGAGGAGATGATTCTGTGGAAAATAAAGATTACTCCGATGAAAATATTATCTTGGTTGAGACCCTGAACGATTATCTCTCCTCGATTTCTGAGATTAGAGAACAAGTCAAGAACGAAGAGGGCCCGGAGCCAAGCAATCAACACTTTTATTTTCGTGGACAAGCAAATTCAGATTGGGACATAATTCCCAGCGTGTATCGTGGAAATTTACTCGCCTCTGAGCCTGATTTAATCCGTTCTGCATACCTGCGTAATCCTGTGGAATTTCGCACATTTGCCAGCAACTTTGAACGACTTACCAAACTTCAACATTATGGATTGCCGACACGTCTGCTTGATGTGACAACTAATCCGCTTGTTGCGCTCTATTTCGCCTGTCAACAGCATGATGAAATTGAAGAAGATGAGGAAGCTTCTTCAAAAAAGATTACACCAACTGATGGTGCTGTATTTTATAAGCGTACCTACGGACGAGGTTTTCAAGATATTGAAATAGAAACGGTGGCGTTATTGTCATCCTTAAAAATTCAAGGCGATCTGACACTTGAGAAATGCTTGCAACTATTGATTGAACACGGATTGTATTCTTCGGCTGCCGCTCAAGAGTGCAGAAAAAATGGCTATAAAAGTCTAATAGAATCTTTGCAGAACAACTATTTCGTTATTTCCACTTTGAATAATGAGAGGCTGATTCGGCAAAGCGGCGCCTTTTTGCTTCCGGGGCACTATAATATTTTTAAGAAGGCAAATAGTATTAGTGAAAGTTTGATTCAGCGAGGAATGGGTAACTTAAATGATGAGTTTGAACCAACTCGCTTTATAATACCATGTGAGAAAAAAGCAGAAATTCTTGATGAGTTGGATTTATATAACATCAATGAAGGAGCTCTTTTTCCGGAACTTGAACACCAAATGTCATACATAAAGCAAAAGAGACTTCCGGTCGGGATATCTCAGATCGGACAATTTAATCGTATGCAGGAAATGAATGACGGTGATGAGCCTGACAAAAGCAACACTTTTCTGGAAGATATCGACGTTGAAAAGATATTTTCAGATGCGCTTTCCCAACACAATATTCCCTCATCCTATATTCAGGAGGCACTGGATACTCTAAAATCTGATTTATGCTTGGACTGGTACCAAAAGGAAAGTGTAATTAGTACCATGCGTCTTCATCTCACAAAACTGCTTTCAACAAAACCTGAATTTGATCGATCCTCTGCTACGGAAAAAGCAAAAGAAATCATAAATACGGTTTTACAAAAGATTAAGCAATAGGAGTCATGAATATGGCAGGATATTATACTGAATCAAATTATGAGAACGCAGTTCTTCAACTGCTTAATGAAGGTCTGGGTTACACCTATATATACGGGCCGGATGTGGAGCGTGATTATCATTCTCCACTTTATGAAGATGTCCTTTTGCCCGCATTGCAACGAGTGAATAAGGGCCTGCCTCTGGATGCCATCAACGAGGCGATTTATAAACTCAAAAACTTTGAGTCCGGCTCATTGTTGCAAAAGAATATGACCTTTACCGACTATCTGCAAAACGGCGTACCGGTCAAATACTTCGTAAACGGCGAGGAACGCTCCACCCTCGTCTACCTTGTTGACTTTAAAAATCCTGCCAATAACGATTTTACTGTTGCAAATCAATGGACTTTCATTGAAAATTCAGAGAAACGCCCGGACATCATTCTTTTTGTTAATGGTCTGCCGCTTGTTGTGGTGGAGTTGAAATCCCCTTCCCGTGAAGAGACGGACGCTTCCGACGCATACCGCCAGCTTCGCAACTATATGTATGAGATTCCTTCCATGTTCATTTATAATGCAGTCTGCGTCATGAGCGACATGAGCACTTCTAAAGCTGGAACGCTTACCTCCGGCGAAGATCGCTACATGGAGTGGAAAACGACGGACGGAAGCTATGAGAACACCCAATACGCTCAGTTTGACACTTTCTTTGAAGGTATATTTGAGAAGAATCGTTTTCTTGACATCCTGAAAAACTTTATCTGCTTCAACGTGGACGGCGAGAAGACATTCAAAGTGCTTGCCGCTTATCATCAATATTTCGCTGTAAAGAAAGCAATCGAATCCACCAAACATGCCACCGTCACAGATGGAAAAGGCGGCGTGTTCTGGCATACACAGGGCAGCGGGAAATCGCTGTCGATGGTGTTCTATGCCCATTATCTGCAAGAAGCGCTGGAGAGCCCGACTATTGTTGTAATTACAGACCGGAATGACTTGGACGATCAGCTTTACGGTCAATTTGCCCGCTGCAAGGATTTCCTGCGCCAAACGCCGCAGCATGCCCAGAGCCGCACCCATTTGAAAGAGCTGCTTGCAAATCGGCAGGCAAACGGTATTATCTTCACGACTATGCAGAAGTTTGAAGAAAGCGATGAGCCGCTTTCAGAGCGCCGGAATATCATCGTCATGGCAGACGAGGCGCATCGCAGCCAATACGGATTGACAGAGAAAGTTGTGGTTCGGCAGAAGGAAGACGGCGAGGTGGAAGCGAAGACCATCATTGGCACTGCCCGCATCATCCGGGACACCCTCCCGAACGCTACATACATCGGTTTCACCGGTACGCCTATCTCTTCTAAGGATCGCAGCACCCGTGAAGTGTTCGGTGATTATATCGATATTTATGATATGACACAGGCGGTTGAGGACGGTGCGACCAGACCGGTTTACTATGAGAGCCGGGTCATTCATCTTAAGCTGGATGAAAAAACGCTGCATCTCATTGATGATGAGTATGACCTGATGGCGCAAAATGCCGATCCATACGTTATCGAAAAGAGCAAAAAAGAACTTGGTCAGATGGAAGCAATTCTGGGGGCTGATCAGACCATCCATTCATTGGTAGATGATATTCTTGATCATTACGAAAACTATCGTGCCAACATCTTGACCGGTAAGGCGATGATCGTCGCCTACTCCCGTCCTATTGCCATGAAGATTTATAAGCGCATTTTGGAGTTGCGTCCGGCTTGGACAGAAAAGGTTGCCGTTGTCATGACGCAGGGCAACAACGATCCCGAAGAATGGCGGGAAGTGATCGGCAATAAGGCGCACAAAGAGGATATGGCGAGAAAATTCAAAGACAACGACTCGCCCCTTAAAATTGCTATCGTTGTGGATATGTGGCTGACCGGTTTTGATGTACCTTCCCTCGCCACAATGTATGTCTATAAACCAATGGCAGGACACAATCTCATGCAGGCAATCGCTCGTGTCAACCGTGTATTCAAGGACAAAGAAGGCGGTTTAGTTGTTGACTATGTAGGCATCGCTGCGGCTTTGAAGCAAGCTATGAACGACTATACGGCGCGGGATAAGAAAAACTACGGCGACACCGATGTTAGCAAAGTTGCATACCCGAAGTTCCTTGAAAAGCTGTCTGTGTGCCGTGATCTATTCTACGGCTATAACTATGAAAAATTCATGACCGGCACTGATCTTGATAAAGCGAAGACAATTACTGGAGGCGTAAACTTTATACTTGGTAAGAGTGTTGCTGAACACGACCTTTCCGATAAGGAGAAAACGCAAAACATATACATCAAAGAGGCTTTACTGCTTAAACAGGCACTTTCTCTGTGCGGTAGCTTAGTGGATGAGAAAACGCGTTTTGAAGCGGCATTCTTTGACTCTGTCCGGACAATGGTTGTACGGCTGCTGTCTGGCGGAACCGGTAAGAAATTTACCCTGCCGGAAGTGAATGAGCGAATCAATGAGTTACTCAAGCACAGCATCAAAAGCGAGGGCGTTATTAACCTTTTCTCAGATGTGAAAGCGGAGTTCTCGCTGTTTGACCCGAAATTCCTTGAAGAGATTGCCAATATGAAGGAGAAAAACCTCGCCGTTGAGCTTTTAAAAAAACTGATTGCCGAGCAGGTTTCGGTTTATCGGCGTACGAACATTGTCAAATCCGAGAAGTTTTCCGAACTCATACAGGGTGCAATGAACCGCTACCTGAACGGAATGCTGACGAATGAGGAAGTTATACAAGAGCTTCTGAAACTCGCAAAGGAAATTGCAGACGCAAACGCCGAAGGTGAAAAACTCGGTTTGACAGCCGATGAGCTTGCGTTTTATGATGCTTTGACCAAGCCGCAGGCAATTAAAGATTTTTATGAACATGATGAACTGATTGCCATTACAAAGGAGCTAACGGATCTGCTCCGTAAAAACCGGACGATTGATTGGCAGAAGAAAGAAAGCGCCAGAGCCGGTATGCGCCGATTGGTCAAACGCCTACTCAAAAAGCACAAGTATCCGCCAGAGGGTATGGATGATGCCGTCCAGACAGTTATGAGCCAGTGCGAAATGTGGACGGATAATATGGAGGTTTCAGCATGAATGTACAGAAGTTGAGTGCGGCTATTTCTTCTTTTTTGAAAAATCAAAAATCAAACGCTGCTTATTTTGAGGATCATTGGGCGGAACGCAGAGAGCGAAAGCTTTATTATCAATCATTTACAAAAGATAAGTTATTATCGATGACGGAAGACGAATTCTTGGAGTACATCAGCAAGCTTTGGTCTATGCTGATTTGGGGTAATAAAAAATATATTGTAGATAAATTAATTGCCGATAATGGTTTTACAGCACTTAAAAAGCAGTTAGCAGAATTGTTGTACGGGGCAAGCCCCATTGAGAAACGGTGGGATTTGTTTCTCAAGTCCGTAAAAGGTATGGGGCCTGCGACAATCAGTGAACTTCTTACATACGCTAATCCTCAAGAATATGTAATCTTTAATAAGACAACGATTCTTTGTTTTGGGTACTTGGACATTTCTGATATGCCAAAATACAATTATCAGTACACAGGAAAGAAATATATGGAAGTCTGCACCATTGCAAAAGAAATTGCCCAAGAACTAAAGAAATCCGGTGCGGAGAATTATGATCTCTTGGCGGTCGATTACTTTCTGTGGGACGAGATTTTACCACTTGCCGAAAAGAAATCCCAATCCCCAGAAGCTCCTATTTCTGAATCCAAGAAGCCTACGACTATCAGCGACTCAAAATCCCTGCACGATGAAATCAAAGAAAAACTGGTCGCAATTGGCGAACTTCTGGGATTTGACAGCCGTTCCGAAGTAAAAATTACAGCCGGAGCTGTTGTGGATGCAGTATGGGAAGCCAAAATCGGAAATATGGGTAAAGCCATTTATGTATTTGAGGTGCAGTCCAAAGGTTCTATCGACAGTCTGATCCTCAACCTCAAAAAGGCACAGAGCAATGCGGCTGTTCAGGCGGTCGTTGCTGTTGCCGACGAAGAACAGCTTGCAAAAATTATCCGGGAAAGCACCGGGGTTATTGACGAAAAATCTTTGCGCACTTGGGATTCAGAAGATGTCTTGGCTGTCTATGATTCCCTCGTTCGTGCTCATGAATCAATCAACAAATTGGCGCTTGTGCCGGAAAGTTTTTGAATAATTAGAATTAATGCGCTAATTTATTGTAAGCGACAGCCCATTTGAGTTAATGCAAGGAGGTATTCGAATGCTAAAAGTCGATGAGGCTATTTATGATACGAACAAAGTAATATGCCGAAACATTTCTGTGTTTGATGCCTCAGAGCGAGGTCTGCTGTCGCAGAATATTTTGGCACAGCTTAGAAATTTTGTTGAGTACATCGTTCAAAAAGTTTATTCAAACGGTGTTGATACCGATCCTAATGATTATCAGGATAAAAAAGCTGCTTGGGAGTTTGTGAAAACCAAGGGAGAACTGCGATTCTTAAGCAAATTCCATAATCTTCTTCAGAAATCGGTATCTCACTATACGTTTGATGAAGGAGGATCCGAAAGACTGATGCTTAAGTATTACGAGTATCTTCTTAAAATCAAGGTATTCCTCAAAGAAAAGTACAATATGGATGTCCTTGAGAATATTGATGATTTTCCGTTAAACTTAGATGACAACTTGATGGAGTACTACAAGCAGATTGCTGTTTGTATTGTTAAGCCAAGTCGTTATGCAACACGTAATCCCTATAATGATCGTGCGTACATACAGAAAATTAAACCCTTTTTTGTTAAGCATCATATTTTCTACGAAGTAACATTTACAGTAGCTAATGATAAAGCTAGCAAATTCGATAGAGTAATTGCGTTTACCTCTCTTGATCTTTCTGACAATTATGCTGTTAAACTTTCCATACACAACGATTTCATCGGTGTGCTTGGGAAAGTTATGCCTATTCAAATCATTGATAGCTGGGAAGTATCTATAAGGCCGTGTGAGATCAATCGATTTGCAGATTTTTTTGGTAGCCACACGCAAATCAGTGCCAGCAATAATGAGTTCCGTGATTTGATGAAATTCCTTACAGACACTAGAATGAGTCTTGTTGATTTAGTTACATCATCAGATTCATATTATTCTTGGGCGAAAGCTAGGTGCACCAAAGAAGCTAAAGTTATTCACATTTTTGATCTTCTGGACAAATCTCGTGACCTTATAAAAGATAATGCACCCGGTAGCAATATTATTCGTTACTTCCTCCACAAAATGAATAATAAAGTTATGCGGCGCCAATATAGCAGAGAAACCTGTGAAAGGTTATCTGATCTACATCTGCGTTGGGGCTGTATCCCGTTTGATCAAATGCCCTATGCGACATCTCTAATTAAACACAATCCACGAATTTATGATTTATTTGAATGTATAAATTCAGGTGATAGAGAACACGAATTTCTTGCTCGCACGATACGAAACAATACTGAACAAAGTGGCGTTTTATTTACACCCTTAAGTGAGTTGGAACGATTTGAGAATATTGAGAACTTAATAAGAAAATACAACTCTCTTGTGTATGCAAGAAAACACTCAGAACGATATCTTCGGATATTCAAAGACCATTTGTATATAAAAGGATATGTAGATGATACTACTGAAATCATTAAAAAACTTAAGGAGTTATCTTCAACGGGAATATCCGGCTACAGTGATTTCGTAGAATCGTGGCTTTCTAAGAATCCATCGTATAGGATCGATAGCAAAGAAAAACTCACTGCTCTTAAGACGATATTTTCTGATTCTCATGTTGTGCTTATTTATGGTTCGGCAGGAACCGGAAAATCAACTCTCATCAATCATATCTCAAATCTCTATAACGATCGGAAAAAGAAGTATTTAGCAAATACAAACCCGGCTGTAGATAACATGCGCCGAAAAGTAAATGCTGGTAATTGTGACTTTAAAACTATCACAAAATTTTTATCTAATTATAACACCGATACAGAATGTGATATCTTATTTATTGATGAGTGTAGTACGGTAAGCAATAAAGATATGCGGGATATTTTAGAGAAGGCTACTTTCAAACTACTTGTTTTAGTTGGAGATGTGTTCCAGATTGAAGCAATATTATTTGGAAATTGGTTTAATGTTGCACGTACATTTGTGCCAGAGACATCGGTTTCTGAATTATCAAGACCTTATCGTAGCACGAATACAAGATTACTTACTATTTGGGATAGAGTTCGGAACCTCCAAGATGATATTCTTGAACCGATGGTTAAAGGTAAATATACCGTAAAGTTAGACGAATCAATTTTTGAGCACTCAGATGAAGACGAAATTATATTGTGCTTAAATTATGATGGTCTTTATGGTATCAATAATATCAATAGATTCTTGCAAAGTAGCAATCCAAAGCCAGAAATTGTTTGGGGAATCAACACCTATAAAATTGGAGATCCAATTTTGTTTAATGAATCCGATAGATTTGCGCCCTTAATCTATAATAATATGAAAGGTTACATAAGAAACATTGAACCAACTGAAGATAAGATTCGCTTTGACATAGAACTGGATATTGCCATTACAGATTGGGAAGCCGAAGATTATGATTTTACCTTAGTTGGCACATCAGATAAAGGTAATTCTATTATCAGTTTTTGGGTGGACAAGTATCGTAGCACAGATGATGACGATGATTCTTCGAATGCTATTGTCCCTTTTCAAGTGGCATATGCGGTATCTATTCACAAAGCACAAGGCTTGGAATATAAGTCGGTTAAGGTTGTTATTACGAACGAAGTTGAAGAGCTTATTACCCACAATATTTTTTATACCGCCATTACCCGTGCAAAAGAAGATTTAAAAATTTATTGGACTCCAGAAACGGAGAAAAAGATTCTTGAGGGGTTGTCCTTAAGGAATTATAAAAAAGATGCGGCTCTGCTTGCTGCAATGCAGAACTTTTAATAGAAAGCTAAAAGTATGGCACGAGAGATAAACTCCCGTGCCAGTCACTATTTTATGCACTTGATAAGAGATTTTTTAAACTGCACAATTACATCTTACTCGTTATATCCTCATACCTCACCAGCGTCACATTCCCCATCTCATTCGCCCGGTCGGCGCAGCCTTTGGTGAAGCCAGTTTTGGAAAAGAGATAGTAGTGAACATTTTGATACGGGAATAGTCTACTGCGTTTCACAAGGGTTTCCAAAATGCCGAGATCGACTTTCTCATTCGTCCATTTGCACTCCCCGAAAAGGGCGGTGTTTTTGTCCTGCTCGGCGAGAATATCAATCTCCGTCTGACGCTTTTCTTTAGGGTTGTTGCCCCACCAGCGTCCGAGAGAGAAAAACTCCACCGGACATTCGCCGGAGAGCAACAGCTTCCAGAGATATTGCTTACAGATCTCCTCAAACACTTTACCCATATAGTCGGACAGATATGGCTCGATGCGCTTGTATGCCAAGTCGGCAGCACCACGAGCGATGATTGAATTGTTTTCTGGCACAAAGCGATACCAAAAGCGAAACATATTGTCCGCAATGGAGTAAATCGCTTTTCGGGACGCTTTTTCACCGTATGGCGTTTCTTTTTCAATAATACCGAGGGAGATCAAGTTTTTCACATAGGCAGAGCAAATATTTGTGCTTTCCCCGACCTTTCCGGAAATCTCCGACATGCGGGAAGCACCAGTCGCAATCGCCGTGATGATGGCGTTGTAGAGCGCCGGTTCCCGCACCTCCTGTTTGAGCAGGTTTTCCGGTTCTTCAAACAGGACGGAGTTGGGATTTAGAAATGTGTTTTTAATATTGCCCTCAATGCTCAGCTTATCGCTCATCTGAAGCAGATACTGCGGTGTGCCGCCGACAATGCCGTACACATAGGCTTTCTCTTCATTGGTGAAATTTTTGAAATAATGGCAAGTCTCTTCAAAGTCAAAGGGAAGAATTTTCATCTGCGCCGTCCGTCTGCCATAAAGCGGCGCTTTGTAGGCGAGGACATGGTCTTCCATATAGGACATGGACGAGCCGCAGAGAATCAGCATCAGCTTGGAAGTATCTTTATATTGGTCGATCAATAGCTGAATGGTGGAAGCGAGGCTTTTCGACGAACGGGCGACATAGGGGTATTCGTCGATTGCAAGGATGATCCGCTCTTTTTCGGACAGCTTAAACACATACTCCAAAGCTACCTGAAAGGACAGGAAAGAGGTTTCGGCATCCATTCCGGTATGGAAGCTTAGAATGCTCTTGCTGAAATTTTCAAGATTCTGCTTGGCATTGCTCTCAACACCCATAAAATAGATGGCGCTTTTATCGTCAATAAACTGGCTGATCAGCGCCGTTTTGCCGACACGGCGGCGACCATATATTACTACAAATTCAAACTTGTCCGATGCGTATAACTTATTCAGCGTCGCAAGTTCACGCTCTCTGCCGATAAACATGGATTACATCCTCCCATCTCAGCGACACGCATTGCTTATAGTATAACTAAATACAGTATAGCACAAAATTGAAATTAGTCAAGTATGATTTGGCAAATTGTGATTGACTAATTTTCTCTTATGGGATTAGAAAACAAAACGAGTGCAAGAATCCAAACTCCTGCACCTGCTTGTCATTTCAATGGTTTCTATATAAAAATCATCTCTGCATTTACAACTTCATTGACACGCTCTCGAATGTTATTCATCCTGCGTACCCATTCCATTGGATTTTTCGCCTTAAGCTGTTCGGTGACACCTTCCCTTTCAGCATACTCTTTTACCAGCCGAAGAAAGAGTGTCTGTGCTTCTTCCTCTACATCAGCGAGATGGGAGTGGAGCTTGCCGGAAGTGAGGAGATTGCAATAGAGAATTTTATGGTGCTGCTTTAGATACTGTCTGCGGCGATGCGCCCACACGCCGATAGGATGTTTTTCTTTGGGTAGTACGGTCAGATCAGGCAGGTAGTAATCTCCCTGTATGGTGTATGTACCGCCCATTTGTTCAAATATTGTTTTAGCCATAATGAAAACCTCCTTTGATACGCTCATTGTACCAAAGGAGGCTTTGCTTTACGAATGTGCGATTTTTAAAATTATAGTTTCTACCCAAGCTCTCTTTTTCTATTGGAATAGTTGACTTTTCATCGTATGGTATATATAATTTCAATTGTAGGGTATGTTAATTTGAATCAGCTTGTATGCCGGATCGACGAGAAATCCCAAAGAACAACCGGGTTCAAAACGCCTACGATGAAAAAATTGTAATTCTGAGATACTATCAACATCGATTGAAATTCTCGTTACGATGCTGAGAACCCACAAGATAGGCTCCGAGAGATATTTATCTCTTTTGAGGTGGGCCCAAGTTGCTGTATCAAAGCTTTACACCATACAACATTAGGCAACGGCTTCGGCTGATGTCTTTGTTGCTATGTGTGTAAAGTTTCGACTCGGATCGTTGATGCCTGTACACACATGGTTGTGTATGGGCTTTTATTTTGATCCGGGTTGGAGGTGATACAATGAAAATATGTAAATCCAATGCGTTGCGCCTGTGGGACGCATACTATGGCAATGTTCGTTTTGCAGAGGATTTTCATGGCAACCTAATGTGCAGAGACGGATATGGAAATGCAAATTACTGCGTTATTCGTTGGGGAAGGACGGTATATTGCGGTTGGAATATCCACCATATACTGCCCATTGCCTGTGGAGGTACCAACGAAAAGCAAAATCTGATTTGTACAAATATCTATACCAATGATATGGCGGAAGATAAAATTACATATTGGATTGATGATTGCCTGTATCAGGTTCGACGCATATATGGTACACGAGAACATGAAATTGTTAAATTGAATTAGGAGGCCAAATATGGGAAAAAGTGTTTTTGACTACAATGACGGTGATTTTATCTTTTCTACATCTTCTTTGGGATTTGATTCCGACGGAAATATGATGATGCGTTTAGGAGACAACATGGCGCTGGAAGTGGATTCCGGAGAACTGCACATAGTTTCTTCGTGGGAGAACGAAGAATAACGTGCTTTCATATTAAAGTATCAGCCGCCTCGAAAGGGGCGGCTGATACTTTAATATTTTTTCTCCGCACCTCCTTCGCTGTCTGCTATGTGCAGGTCACGGATTTTCCGCCAGCTGGAAAAGCCTTGCAGGGTACGGATGTGCCACGGTGATTTGCGTGTGATGGTGCGAAAGTAGATGGAACAGAAAAACTCCACCAAATAAACCTTCGGAATGTGGTTGACATTGTTTTTCCGGAAAGACTTGATGTGTCCCTGATTGCACCAGTTGTTGATTGTAGTTTTTCCGTAGCCGGTGATGTTGGAAACCGTTTGGGTGGTCAACACATCGGGATAGCCGGAGAGCAGCTCGGTATAGTACAGCTGCAAATGCTCCAACACGATTTGGGGAACCTGTTCCTCTATCTGGACGGTATAATCGCCTTTGTACCAGCCTGCCGGGGCGGAGTAGCTTTCGGGGAACACCTTGCGGTTTTCCAGATAGGCAATCACATCCTCTTTCTTGATTTTGTAGCAGCGAGTTTTCCTGCCCGTGTACTCGCAGGGGATTTTCCCGCTTTGTAGCAGGTACAGGGCGGTAGATTTGCTGATGTGGCAAATTCGATACAGCTGATCCTTCGTGATTATATCGGGAACGGCGTCCCAGTTGATTGCGTTTTCTTTCATGACAATACACCTCATATCTTGGTAAGCTTTGCCGGCATTCGAACTGTCCGTGTATTGCCTTTTGATTTTTGTTCTTTCCGTTCTTTCCGCAGTTCTTTCCAAAAGCGGAAAAATCGCTGATTGGAACCGATGGGCGATTTCTCAGTGTTTTCGGGCGATTTCTTCAAAAAATCCAGATTTCATGCGGGTTTGCGGGCGTACAAGGCTGACTGAAACTGACAGGAGAAACCATGTAAGTAACAGACAGCGATAAAACTCGAAATCAGGTAGCCTTCACGGGCTCGTGGGTTCGAATCCCACCGCTTCCGCCAAATTGGACCTGAATGCGCAATTCGCGTTCAGGTTCATTTCATTTACTTCCTGGAATTTTGTTCTATATTTGTTGAATTAAGCAAAACTGGTTACTGTGCACGCTTATTGCTTTTATTTATTAAAAAAGTAACGTGTTTTTTCGCTATAAAAATCTGCTGTGTTCAGTAATTGATGAATATTTAGGAGAAACACATATGTATATGAATCCAATTTTGTTACTACTGATTCTATTTGGAGCAAGAATGAATACAGCGTATAACCCTAATCTGCTTTTTAAGAAATATGTTACTATTCATAATACTACTGTCGCCAAAATTTTAATCAGTCAATCCGATGTTACAACAAGAGCCAAAAATAAAAAATCAGACAGAAACAAACTATTACTTTCTGGCATTGTTTTCTATAGTTTGGAAGGTCTGTTAATCATATTAGCATTGTTCCTTATTTTCTTTGTGCCTCCGATTGCTATTGAATATTTTGAAATAGACACCCGCTATTTATTTTTATCGGCGTCCACCTTGAATGAAAAAATAATTATCACTTTGTCAACGCTATTATTGACCACAGAAATAATTTTTTATTTTATCAACACTATTAAATGCCATTTGAATAAAGCAAAGTCGTCAAAAGCTATAATTGGGATTTATATATTTTTAATTGCTGTTTTACTAATAGGGGAAATATATTTTGCAACACAATTCTTCTCTTGTTTTTTTTAAAACTTAAATGCTATTAAAATCCAATTCTCCATAATTTATTTCTTTTTTCTTCCCAACATGTTTAGTTACCGACACTGTCCCCCTTGTTCCGTGCAATGGTTCGAATCCACCGCTTCCGCCATCGAAAAATCCAGTAACCTTGTGGTTTCTGGATTTTTCTTTTTTCTGCTCCCAAACCACCCACTTTTCAGCTGTTCTTTCCATAACTTCGGAAAGAACAGCTTTTCTATTTTTCCCCATGTTTTTCCACTGCCATCTTTCGCGTGTTATGCTACTGTCTTTCTTTTATTATGCTCGTCTTTCGATGATTTGAACTAGGCCGCCAAACCAAACTCCGCTTTAAGGAAACTTTTGAAAAACATAAAAAATATGCCCACTGATAATAGCAGGCATGTTTTTATATCATAAATCGTTCCTGTTCAGCATAAATCTACAAAAAACATTGCGTCTATATACAGCTTATAGTATAATTATTCTGTATCCGTGTATTTATCTAAAGGCACGGGAACAAACTGGATTCAATCATCGAACGCCAGTTTCCTGCGAAAAATCTATAACCATCTTGGCGTCGGCCGTGATACTATGTTCGCTTGGATAGACGAAAAAGTGTGTTCACAACAAAAATCAGCGGCTGTGGCAAAGGCGGTAATACTAGAAGCGGAGGGCAAAAAAAACTGTTATTTATCATCAGCGTGTTGCTAATAAGATACAGTGTCAGGTGATATTTCCTTATTGTCAGACTTGTGGGTTGTTAGAGGAGAAAGTAAATTACAATCATTTGTAATGTGCCCTGATAACAATGGAAAATCCTTACACTGTTTTATGGAGAGGTATGTTTATGGCTAAGAAAAATGATGACTTTTTTGCGGCAAAGAAAGAGTGGTCTAAGGTAAAAGATGAACTATTAGGTTGCTATTTCAAACCTTATGTTTCCAAAATTCTTCATACATATAGACCGCTCATTTATGTGGATTGTTTCGCTGGAAAGGGAAAGTTTGAGGATGGTAATGTTGGTTCTCCACTGATTGCACTTAAAATAATTGATGAATGTCTAGCGAATACAACGATGCAGAATGCTCAAATTGAGGCGTATTACAAGGGATTATGATGCGTGATAAGGAGTTTAATATCAATGGCAAAGAAAAAAACGGAAGAAAAAATGAATTTGGACTCGATATTGTTCAAATGTCGTGATATATTGCGTAAAGCTCGTAATTCCGGTTCTTTTTTTGAAAAGCGCGATATGATGCTCACGCTTGTATTTCTGCGCTTTATCGGCGAAAAATTTGAGGATGGAGTGATAAAACTCCGTCAGGATCTTATTGCTCAAGGACTTGACCCGGATGATGAAAGCATTATTGCGGCATTTTTTGACGATGCCACCTTTACTGACGGCACATATAATTTGCCCGTAGAAGCCCGGTGGTCAACGATCATAAATACACCTGCTCCGAAACTTAATGTTGCTTTGGATACTGCTCTGCACAGTATTGCGACCAGCAGCAAACAGTTAAAGGGCTGTTTTGTCGAGGGAACATTTACGACGCGTAATCTCGCGCCCAATGATATTAAACAGGTTGTAGATGAGGTCAATAAAATCAGCCATAAAGCATTCGGTGAAGAAAAAGACCTTATCGGTCGTGTGTATGAATATTTCTTAAAAGAATTTGCCGTAAATGCGACAAAAGAAGAGGGCGAGTATTACACCCCTCATGACGTTGTTCAGTTGATTGCGGCGATGATTGAACCTTTCGACGGCACGTTATATGACCCGTGCTGCGGCTCAGGCGGCATGTTTGTTCAGAGCGCCGACCTTATCCGAGAAAAACGAGGTGATATCAGCCGGATAAATGTCTACGGCCAAGAGAAAGAGCCTGCCACTTACCGTCTTGCAAAAATGAACCTCGCCTTGCGCGGAATCAGCCACAATCTCGGCGGCGAGGCGGACTCTACCTTTACCAATGACCTTCACAAAGGTCTGTATTTTAACTACATTATGGCAAACCCGCCCTTTAACTTGAAAGGGTGGTATGACAGCAATTTGCAAAATGACTCTCGCTGGGCGGATTATTCTGTTCCACCGGAGAGTAATGCCAACTATGCTTGGATTTTGCACATACTTTCCCATTTGAAACCACTGGACGGTGTCGCCGGGTTTCTTTTGGCAAACGGCGCTTTGGGCGACAGCGATACTGTGGAAATCCGAAAAAAGCTCATTCAAAATGATAAAGTCGAAGCCATTATTATTCTGCCTCGTGAGCTGTTTATCACAACGGACATCAGCGTTACGCTTTGGATTCTGAATCAGAACAAAAAAGGCGGCGAATATCATGGCAGAAAACTTCGCAACCGTGAAGGCGAAATTCTGTTTATGGATTTGCGCACTTTGACAGAGAACCCGGTCAAAGGCGAAAACAAAAAGAAAGTTCTTTTGGATGAGAAGCAGATTCAAAAAGCGGCAGATATATATCACACTTGGCAGAGCGAAGGGACAGACGGTACAAAATATGAGGTGCCGGAGCTGTACCGAAGTGTCGGCATTGATGAGATTGAACAACAGGGCTGGAGCCTTGTGCCCAGCAAATATATTGAGTTCATTGACCACGATTTGGAAATAGACTTTGACGCCGAAATGAGCCGTATTCAAAAAGAGATGCGTGATATTCTTGCCCAGGAAAAGAAATCTCAAAAGATGCTGGAGGATGCATTTAGGGGGATAGGCTATGGCGTTGACTAAATATAAATTGGAGCAATTGATAGAGCCTTGTGACGAACGCAACAGTGCAGAACAATATACTCTTGATGATGTTAAAGGGATATCTATCCAAAAGTGCTTTATTGAAACCAAAGCCAATATGGAAGATGTTTCATTAAGTCCATATATTTTAGTAAAGCCGGATTATTTTGCTTATGTTACAGTAACATCCAGGAACGGCGAAAAAATCACAATTGCACACAATACATCGGAAAGGACCTACATTGTTTCCTCTTCTTATGTGGTCTTTAAAGTTAAACGTACGGATATATTGCTGTCCGACTATTTGTTTATATATTTCAATCGACCGGAATTTGACCGTTATGCTCGTTTCAATTCTTGGGGCTCTGCAAGGGAAACCTTTGATTGGGATACGATGTGTGATATTGTTATTGAATTGCCGGACATTACTGTTCAGCAAAAGTATGTTGATATATACAAAGCAATGGTTGCCAATCAGCAAAGCTATGAGCGTGGGTTGGAAGATTTGAAAAATGCTTTTGATGCTTCGATTGATAGAATAAAGTATACCGCTCCTTGCAGGCCTGTCGGTGAACTTCTATGTGAAGTTGATAATCGCAATGAAAACGGAGAAATCACAAGCGTACAAGGTATAAATATTACAAAACAATTTATGCCATCAGTTGCTAATACCAATGGCATAGATTTGACCAAATATAAACTCGTCAAAAAAAATCAGCTTGCTTTTTCAGGGATGCAAACCGGACGAGATAAATGTATCAGAATTGCTCTTAACAAGGATAATAATCCGATAATCATATCACCAGCATATACGGTTTTAGATATCAAAGCCGATAAAATTATTCCGGAATATATTATGATATGGTTTTCCCGTGAGGAAAGCGATAGGCGAGGTTGGTTCATGAGCGATTCCAGTATCAGGTCAAATCTTGATTTAGATAGATTTTATGAAATACAACTACCTATTCCGGACGATAAAACGCAACGCTCAATCGTGAATATATTTAACGTTTATCTTGAGCGCAGAAATATCAACGAACAGCTAAAAGCACAAATCAAAAACATTTGTCCGATACTCATTCGGGGGTCGTTGGAGAAAGGAAAAGTAATATGACAGATTATGAAAAATTAAAAAGTATTATTGATGAAATTGATCCTTTGATTAACATGAATGTAAGGGCGTCTGATCCTGCGTTTCAGGCATGGAAAACAAAAGCAGAACGGTTTTTAATAAGAAATTACGGCGAAAAAAATTTGGAACACAATAAGTTTCTCAAGACACGTTTTTCACCTGTAATTTGGGGCGGAAGTGACCCGGATGATGAAAACAAAAACGCAATAAAAATTTGCTGTGATGGGCTCAGGTCTTGTAAAGCTGTATTCAGCACCTATTTAGACGATTTTGCCGACGAAAGCGAAGCTGATTTATGTGGTGCCCATACAACTAACCTTGCCGATGTGAACAAAATTTTTATCGTTCACGGACACGACGGAGAGTTAAAGCAATCTGTTGCCCGCATCATCGAAAAGCAAGGAATTGATGCGGTTATTTTATCTGAACAGGCAAACCAAGGCCGTACAATTATAGAAAAATTTGAAGATTATAGCGATGTCAGCGGAGCAATATGTTTGTTCACTGCCGATGATTTTGGCAGAGCTAAAAAAGATTCTTCAGATAACACCCGAGCAAGACAAAATGTTGTATTAGAAACCGGCTACTTTATGGGTAAGCTCGGCAGAGATCATGTTGTAATTTTAGCAGATAAAGGAATAGAAATGCCCTCAGACCTATCAGGGGTTGTATACACAAGCACAGAAAGTTGGAAATTTGATTTACTTAAAGAATTGAAAGCCATGGGCTATACCGTTAATTTTAACAAGCTATTCTAAATTTACAGAATGAAAAGAACAAACTTGTAATTTTGAAGGCAAAACATAAATTAAATTATTTGCCCGATACTCTTCGGGGGTTCGTTGGAGGACGGTAAAAATGAAAAAAGTCAAAACAGTTGGGATGATTGTTTTACTATTTTTTTCCTATTTTATTTTTGCATTATTTTTTTTGGCGGCAATTTTGACATGCATCAGCAATTTTGTTGAATTAACTGCTGTAATATGGCTTTGGGGAGCTGTAGGAGTTAGCGCTGTCGGCGCCTTGATAGGGACTGTTTTAACAACAGTGCATAGTAAAACCAGAATTGGGGAAACATCATTTTCCTTTTGGCTCCATAAGAATACCGCCAAGATAATAATAGGCTATCTTCTGTTTCTCATTGCTCTTATTTCGATAAGAAACGAATCGGTTTGGACCACAGAAGCGGTATATGATATTCTATCATTACAATGGATGATTTTTGGGCTGTCGCTTACGATTTTCTTGGTTTGGAATGTCATTATAGTTGAGTTTTTGAAAAGAAAGCAACCTAAGGAATCAGATTCGGATGATCTGCTTCAAAAATACAAAATTGTTTTGGAAAAGCACGATTTTTCTCAAGAAGTTGAGGTAACATATTCGGCTATTATACTCTTGACAATCAATTTGTTGTTACTCCTACTTTCTACATCGCTAATATATATTGTTGCTAAACCAAACTCAATTCTTACACAAAATATATTGCGTTGTTCATTCTTTCTTACAACAAACTCCATTATATATCTCTTTCTTGACGTTTTGAAGCCGTTAAAAAAAGAGAAAATGGAAATGCTTAAAAACAATAATGTAACGAAATCGGAAATTAATACGGCTCAAACCGCCCTTTTGGTTCAATATGTTATAGAGGAGATGGAAGGGGAATTGGGCTTGGACACTGAAACATATACACAGGAAGAAAAGGAAATATTGTACAATAAGCTTTTAGAAATTCTTCAAAACGAGGGATATATCGAAACGGGCTCTATATCAGAAAAAAGTAAAATAGACCCTTCAAACAGAGGTGACAACGATGGCAAAATTGAAAGAATATAACGGCCACTTTTGCGAATCAGAATTTGAAAGCGCCTTTATATCCTTTTTAGAAGCTGAGGATTGGAATTATCTTCCCGGAAACCGTATTGTGCGTGACTCTCAAACCACTGTTTTATATGTTGACGATATGGAACAGTTTTTAAGAAAAACCAATTCTGACCTTACGGCCGATGAAATTCGTCAGATTATGGACTCCGTGCGTCTTGTGGGTGCGGAAAGCGAATTTTCTACGCTTCATAAAGTATATGGCTGGATGGTTGACGGCGTTCAGTTTGTGCCGCAAAGTGGCCTTGCACGTATGATTGCGCTGATTGACTTTGAACAGCCCAAAAACAATATTTTCCGGGTGGTCAATCAGTTTACGGTGGAGTACACAAACAACGGGCAGAAGGAAACGCGTCGCCCGGATATCCTCTTATTTGTTAACGGTATGCCTTTGTGCATTATTGAGCTTAAAAATCCGGCCGATGCCAATGCAACCATTTACGATGCTTACGAGCAGATTACGATTCGCTATTGGCGTGATATTCCGCATTTACTGCATTACTGCCCATTGGCTTGCATTTCTGACGGCGTCAAAACAAGACTGGGTACTGTCCGTACGCCTTATGAGCATTTTTATGCTTGGCGCCGTATCAATGACGAAGACAAGGTTTCTACACTTCCTTTTGAAGAAATGCAGACAATGATTAAAGGCGTTTATAGTCCTGAAAGATTTCTTGAAATTTTCCGTGACTATATTTATTTCCAAGACAGCGAATATGACAGCGAAGAACGAGAAATTGTTTGCCGCTATCCCCAGTTTTTTGCCGCTCGACTTTTAAAGCAAAGCATTATCAAATCCATTATTGAAAAGAGCGGAAAAGGCGGTACATATTTTGGTGCAACCGGCTGTGGCAAAACCTATACGATGGCTTTTCTTGCCCGTCAGCTTGCTTTGCGCTGCACAGATATTCCCCAAATCGGTTCACCTACGATTGTTATGATTGTTGACCGAGATGATCTTCAAAAACAAGGCGCGAAATTATTTACAAAAAGCAAAGAATTTTTAAATCTCGGCGAGGTTTGTGTTGTTCCGGACCGTAAGCAACTTCGCCGGGAACTGGGCGCTCGTGAAAGCGGCGGATTTTACATTTGCACCATTCAAAAATTCTGCGACAGAAAAGATGATAAAATCGGTGTAATCAACGAACGCTCAAATATAATTTGTTTTTCAGACGAAGCACACAGAACACAGCTTGAAAATGCAAGAAAGATTCAATATAGTAAAGATGCTGACGCGAATATGAAAGCTATGGTGTCCAAGCCTTATGCCAAGGTGCTGCGTGAGGCGCTTCCGAACGCAACTTTTGTCGGTTTTACAGGTACGCCGATTTCTGAAACATATCAGACCTTTGGTGATGAAATCGACCGATACACCATGGATCAGGCTGTCGCTGACGGTCTTACTGTATCGATCAAATATCATCCTCGCATTGCAAAAGTATTGCTTGATCAGGAAAAAGTAAAGGAAATTGAAAATTATTATATAAAATGTGCTGATGACGGTGCAACCACTGAAGATATTGAAGCAAGCAAAAAAGCAATGAGCTCCATGGAAGTTATTTTAGGTGAGCCTTCCCGTTTAGAGCGACTTGCAGTAGATATTCATGACCATTATGTTTCATCTTGTGCAAATGATCCGGATAGAGTTCAAAAAGCGATGGTTGTTTGCTCCAGCAGACCAATCGCGTTTGAGTTGTTAAAAAAGTTCCGAGAGAAATATCCCGAATGGTTTGTTGAGAAAAAAGCAGCTGATGGTGTTCCGGTAACCGATAAAGAATTGCGTGAACTCAAGCCCATGCCTTTTATGGCAATGGTGGCAAGTGTTGGCAGCAACGATCAACCGGAAATGTATAACTATCTTGGCGGCGTGAAAAACAACAAGCGTTCCGAAGAACTCGACGCTGCCTTTAAACAAGATAAATCCAATTTCCGCATAGTTATTGTTGTTGACATGTGGATTACGGGATTTGACGTTCCTTCGTTGACTAATATGTACAACGATAAGCCGTTAAAGAAACATTTATTGATTCAAACGATTAGCCGTGTCAACCGAAAATATCCGGGAAAAGAATACGGCCTTATTGTCGATTATATTGGCATTCGTGACAATATGCGTGAGGCCATGAAACTTTATGGCGGAGATACTTCCATTGCCCCTACTGCCGATGATGTGGAACAGGCTACGAGCGTATTTCGAGAGGAATTAGAAATTCTTAAAGACCTCTTTATCGGGTATGATTTAAAACCGTTCCTTGACGCAAACAGTGATCCTGCTTTACGGTATACACTTTTAGCGAAAGCAGCTGAATATGTGTTTATTTCAACACAAGAGCTTCAAATTGAAAAGAACGCAGGTAAGAATGTTCAGAAAGTATCGTTTAAAACATATTTCTTAAAAACAGTCAAGAGAATGCGTGCGGCTTATGATATCTGCCAACCGTCCGGAGAATTGGGCGAAGATGAATCTGCTCTCGCACAGTGCTTTATGGCAATTGCCGGCTTTGTACGCAAGATGAGCGGAACAAGCGAAATTGATACAGACACCATGAATCGTCGTGTGGCTAAAATGGTTGAAGAAGCACTTAAGTATAATAAAGTTGAAAGTGTTTTTGAAGACGGTGAACAAGAAGACATTTTTAGCCCTGAGTATTTTGAAAAGCTATCAGATGTAAAGATGCCTGCATCTAAACTGGAGTTGCTTGTGAAAATGCTGCGCAAGCAGATTAAGGAATACAGCAAAACCAATCAAGTGGCAGCTAAAAAGTTCCAAGAGATGCTTGAAGAAACCATTAAACAGTATCATGAGCGCCGAAAACATCTGACTTCAGAAGAAGCCGGTGAAGCACAAGAGCAAACTGCTGAGGAAATAATTAAATATGCTACTGAGCAGGCATTGCGTATTCTAAAAGAGATGGATGCCGATCGAGAAAGTTTCCGTAAAATCGGTCTCACTTTTGAGGAAAAGGCATTCTATGATATTTTGATGGCTCTGCGTGATAAATATAATTTTGAATACGGAACGGATAAGGAAGTTAATGGTATCTGTATTAACGACAAGTGCAAATCTTTAGCAAGAAAAATTAAAGAAATTGTTGATACCAAATCTTCATTTGCTGACTGGCTGAATAATCAAAACATCCGAGATCAACTTAAATTCGACATCAAGGTATGTTTGATTAAAAACGGATATCCACCACAGTACAGCCCCGAGGTATTCCGTAAGGTGATGGAGCAGGTAGAGAATTTTGAAGAAAATAATCAATAAGGGAAATTACAATTTATAACGCCGTTTTAATAATTTATTTTATCACAGTTGTAACAATATTTGATGACTAATTCCTGTGCTTATTTTTACTTGGAGTACTTGATTATTATTTTATCAACACCATCAGCATATCTGCTTTGAGATATGCTCTGGTTTTACAAATGAGGAAGTAGTATATGGGTGTCGGTATTCGGTATTAGTTATCCAAAGATTCTCCGCCTTAAACTGGTTGGTGACATCTCCCTTTTCACTCAGATAGCAGCTTTTCTGCTACCTGTGCAACAGCATGGGCTTCTCCTACTTTTCAAAAGCCTGCGTGCGCCCGGCCTTACATTTTCTTAATGCTTTTTGATACGTCTCATTCTTTACCGAAGCGATTTGTTTCGGCGATGAAATGTACAAGATGAATTCGCTTTTGGATATGTACTGCACGGCACGGACAGTAATGCCGTGCAGTGCTTTTTCTTTGATCAGTTTATGAATCCGCTGAGGAGCGAATCCGGCAAGTGATGCAGCCGTTTGTGTGGGCAGCGCTTCCGGAAGCGCTGCCCATTCTTTTTCGAGCCATAGGCGGAAGGCCCTGCTGTTTTTTGCAGTCGGCTCTAATACAGGGCGCGGGCGGTGCTCGGTCCGGTTGGAAAATTTACCGGCAAGCTCCGCTAAAAAGTCGTCCTCAGTTTCCATGCGGTGCTTAAATTTCTCCGCCTCATCTCTGCGCACACGGTACTTATGCGTCGCGTGACCTGTGTTTTCGTGCGGGATATAGTTGTGGTCCATCAGATATTTCATTTTCCGGGTGGAGATATGCAGATACTGCCGCAGTTCGCTCCCGCTCATAAAATCTTTTTCCATATGTGCTCCTTATGAAACAGGCACTCCGAAGAGTGCCTGTTTTTTATGCTTTTCCCGTATTCAGAATATCCGTTATAATATCCGCGCTTGCCTGCTTGCTGGCTTTATCCAAGTGCGCATAGATATTGCTTGTTGTAGCAAGGTCGGAGTGCCCGAGGAAGTTTGATACATTGATAAGCGGCACATTCTGACTGATGAGCAGGCTCGCAAAGGTGTGCCTTAAATCGTGAAAGCGTATATGCCGAAGACCGTATTTTTTTAACAGCGCGCTGAAGTGCTGTGTCACATAGCTCGGCCGAATCAGCTCGCCTAATTCATTGACACAGACGAAGTCGTCATACTTCCGGTTGTAGCTTCCTTTGAACAGCCTGCGGAACATGTCCTGCTTTTCCTTTTCTTCCGTCAGCATTTCAAATACCGGGTCGGGCAGGGGAAGGGTGCGCCGGCTGGATTTGTTTTTCATTTCCTCCTCGGGCCGGACGATCACTTTGCCGTTTTCTTTATACTCCACGATTTTCGTGTCGAGCAGAACGGTTTTCTTCTCCCAGTCAATCCGCGACCAGCGAATCCCCAGCGCTTCGCTTCGCCGAAGCCCCATGCCGCCGGCTAAAAGGATTGCCGGATAGATTACGTCCGCACGCGACAGTTCCAACAGGGTGACAAGTTCCTCCTTGCTGTAATTCGCACCGTGGAATTTGTTTTTCTTCGGGCGGTCGATGCGGTCAAAGGGGTTGACGTCAATCATGCCGTCCTTGAACGCCTGCTTAAACGCGCGGTGCAGAATGGCGTGATAGTGGATTACCGTGTTGGGGACAACACCGTCCGCAAAGAGCGTCCGGTAAAAATCTTCTACATCTTTCACGGTGAGATTGCCGACGGTTAAGTGGCTTCGTGCGGAAAAATACCGCTGAATTTTACCGTAAATCATGGAGTGGTAGCTTTCTACGGTGTTCTTCTGGAGATTCGGCTGTATCTTTTTTAGAAAGCCGCACATATATTCAAAAATCGGAATGTCAGCCGCCGGACGGTTGCCGCGCGCCTGCCGTTCGGCGTATTCCTCCTCAAACTGTTTGACCACCGCGCGGAAGGCTTTGTTGACTTTGGATTTGTTGCTTCCTTCCGGCAGGCCCAGAGAGCGCCAGACCGGTTTGCTTTTTCCGTTTTCTTTCGTCTGGATTACGGCGTAGAGCCGTCTTTTTTTACGCTGTACGCTTGCAGGAAGGGTGTTTGCCAGTGCCATATTTCTTTGCTCCTTTCTTGTTTTTCTTCTCCGCGACACACACAATATCACAAGTGTTTTGCGAAGTCCAGACAATATTTGAAGCCATTTTCGTGAAAGTCACGACGGGGTGCGAAGCGGTTTTTTCTCCCTGCCTGAGATACTTTATCAGTTCCGATTTTGCGATTCTGTTTTCTCTGCCGACTTTTACCGCCGGGAGTTTTCCTTCGGCAATCAGTTTATACACTGTCTTGGTGCTGACGCGCAGAATCTCCGCCGTTTCTTTTACATTCAGTGCGGCTGGATAGCCGCACAGAGACTTTGTGATTTCCTTTTTGCTCATAAATAATCCTCCGTATTTTCTTCTTGTTCCTTTTCAAACCGATTGTCGTTCAGTAGCGCCTCCAAATCAATTTTGCCGCGCATCTTCGCCACGCGGACGTTTACAAACCGCCGGAGCAGTTCGAGGTCGTCCGGGGTCCATTGGGTATCCTGATAGGCAATGATCTGACACAGCATGTCGAGCATAACGGCATAGCGGTAAAGACTTTTGGAGAGCCGCGAAGCAATCGGACGGACTTCGTCGCGAATCGCCTGTGACAGTTCCTCAGTCAGCAGTTTGCCGTGCGCACCTGTGATCAGCTTGTCGATATAAAATTCCAGCGCCTTCGAGACAAAATCAGAAAAAGATTTTGCACCCGCTTCCCCAAACAGAATTTCACATCGCCTCTCAAGTTCTTCGTCCATATAAACTGTCTTTCTGACAGCATTTTTGTTTTCGTTCATATTCGCTTTCCTTTCTTGTTTTTGCTTCCTGCCGGCTGTATTGCACACCCCGAAAAGGGGGCAGACACGGCGGCTTTTGCCCGCTTGTCACACAATCAGGGTGTGACATCTTCTTTACAAGCCCTTTCGTCATACTGCACAATCCGTCTTTATAAACCCTTTATTTTCGGCGGAAAACCCCGACCGGCACTGCCGGACGGTGTCGTTCGGGGCGGTGTGCAACGCCGTCCCTTTCTCCTGCTTATTTTCGACCGCCTGTGAGGGCGCGGTGCTTTACACCGTTTGTGCAGAATACACATTGCTTTTTATGCACCGCGTGCAAGGCGGAACAGCAGTTGATAAATCATTTTTTGCCGGTCTAAGATTTCTTCCCATTCCGGGCAACCGGCTTTTGCATTTTTGCAAACTGCTTTTTGCACTTCGGTCAAGGTTTTTAATAGGATTTTGACCTGTTCGGTTTTTACTGTCTGCGCCGGCAGAGCGGACAGTAAAATATAATCGGTAACCGACAGTTTTCGTTTTGCGGCGCCGGCTTTTATACGGCTTTTTTCTTCTGCTTTCAGGCGTATCGTCAGGCTTTCGGTGCGGGTTCTCTGGTTTTTCATTTGTGCACCTCCCGCGTTTCAGGAACGCAAGGAACGAAAGTGCCGCAAGTTTCACCGCACATTTCCTTTGCGTCCTTTACGGCACTTTCGTCACCGGCAGAAGAAAAATAGATTTTCAAATACCGCTGTCCGTTCGAGCGGCTGTTTTCATAAAACACACCGTTTTCTTCAAGTTCATAACGGTGTCGGTTCATCATCTGTTTAAGCGATTTCACCGATAAATCAAACCCGGAATATGAAAAAAACTGTTCCGCAAATTCCGTGTTGCTTCCGAAATATTTTTTGTAACCTTCATAAAAACAATCAGCGTGGTCATCTCTTTCGGCAAAAGAATCTGCGGATTTTCGAGGCTGTCGGAAACGACTTCCCACAAACATTTTTCTTTATTGAAACGAAGTTCAATCTCGCGGTAATCAATATCCCTTCCGGTGCAGTAGAGCGTGGCGCCGTTCTGACTGCGGCGGCTTATGTCTAAGATATATGCCGCGTCCGCCGCGCCGCTGATGCCGGTCGAACCGGAAAGTTTATTCAACGGGTCGCTGTCGCCCTGCTTGCGAAGATGGTGGACAAGAAGGATTGTGATTTTCAGTTCGTCCGCCAGTGCTTTTAACACACGGATTTCCTGATAATCGTTTCCGTAAGAAATATCGGTGTCGCTTTTCCGAACAATCTGAAAGGTGTCGATTGCCGCAATCACGGTGTCCGGGCGGTCCGATACAAATGCTCTGATTTGGTCGCAGAGCCCTTCCGCCATTGTCTTGGCACAAACGGCAAAGAAAATATTCGGCGGCACTTCGTCGGTAATGCTGTTGAGCCGTTCCTGAATGCGCGCGTAGCTGTCTTCCAGGCAAAGATACAGCGCCGTGCCGCGTTTCGTTTCCATGTTCCAGATTGCTTCGCCTTTGGCAATGCGGACGCACAAATCCAGCACCAGCCAAGACTTCCCGATTTTCGGCGCGCCGCCGAGAATGCACAGTCCCTGCGGCAGGAATGTTTTTACGGCATACGCGGTCGGTTCCAGCCGCATATCCATCAGGGTTTCACCGTCGATGACAGTAAGTTTTTCATTTTCTTTCACAGACTTATTTCTCCTTTTCATTTTCGCTGTTGTTTCCGATTTTCTTTCTGCAGGCGAAACACCCATATCTGTCATCAACTCCTTTCTTTAAAATCGGGCTTT
>OERG01000049.1_pt1 | contig 32322 bp, 28 predicted proteins | sample 1539951 | NCBI WGS metagenome assembly OERG01 (sample SAMEA3891870, study PRJEB23780) | metagenome | biome: terrestrial biome; feature: animal house; material: Caecal content | place: Italy | collected 2015-05-05
CCCTCAACGACCTGCAAATCCATCAGGAACCGGAAGAACAAGGTCAAACTTCAGAGGAAAACGCCATCTTAAAGGCACAATTTTATGGCACCTATTTTGACCGTGTCATCTGTAATGATGCCGGTCTCTATTTAGATGGACTTCCTCTGCAGGATCCCCGCCAGCCCGGCCTTCATGTCAGGACGCCCCTTGGATCCCATCGGCTGACGGACGAGGAAATGGTTACCTATTACAGTCATTTGGTACACAGTCTTGGCGGCAAAGTGCTGGCCTACTATCTGAACGGCATGGCTGTATCCAACAAGGGAAAGATTTCGTCCCTAATGGAAACCATAGAGGAGGGCAGGGAAGCGGCTTTCTATATGACAGACAAGCCGTCAGCGAAACGGCAGCCCGGCTGGCCGCTGGATTCCATGTCACTGGACCGCCGCACATTGACTTATTTTGTGGAGAACGAGGATACAGATGCGTTTTTTGATGACGGAGCTGCAAGCCCCTTTTATCAGAGGCTGGTAAACTTTTTAAAAGACGCTCTTCAGTAAACACCGGACCTGAAAGCACTGGATCCAAAAGAGGAATTGTATGTCAATTTATCTGGACGAAAAAAATCCATCCAAGCACAAACCATTTCAAGATGCATCCCAGGACATTGTGGATTACGTCCGGTACCTGGAAGTCATTGCTGGCAAAAGCCCCAATACTGCCTTCAACTATTATTGCGATCTGCGCAATTTCAGCCGCTTTATGAAGCAGCGAAAAGGTCTGGTTCCGGAAGATACCCCTGCGAAAGAGATTGATCCCAAGGGTTTGGATACCGCTTTTTGGGGCAGCGTCACCAAGGAAGACATCTACGAATACCTGTATTTTCTCAACCAGACCTGCGGCAACAAGAAGTCATCCACGGCCCGGAGGCTTGCCAGCCTCCACGGCTTTTATGATTTCATGGTCAACCATGCCAGCCGACTGGAAAACGATCCGACTGCTGTTGTCAGTCCACCCAAGCTGGACAAGGTTCTGCCCAAATATCTGACGGCCGATCAGGCACGGAATCTGCTGGATGTCACCCGGACCATGAGCGAATTTCCTGAGCGGGACTACTGTATGACGGTTTTGTTTTTAAACTGTGGCATGCGTCTGTCCGAGCTCGTAGGAATGAACCTGGAGGACATTGATCTTCCCGGACGGCAGATCCGGCTGTTCGGCAAAGGCCATAAGGAACGGATGGTCTATCTGAACGACGCCTGCATCGAAGCTCTGGATCTCTATCTGCAAAAAAGGGGAACGGTGGAAGGTCTTTCTCCCAAGGAACCTGCTGTATTCATCACGCGCCGGCGTAAAGACCGTATCTCAAACCGGCGGGTGGAACAGCTGATCACCGGCGCCATGAAAGCCGCCGGCCTGAAAGGATTTTCTACCCATAAGCTGCGCCATACGGCAGCTACCCTTATGTACCAGACCGGTGCGGTGGATGTGTTAACCTTGAAGGAACTGCTGGGTCACAGCAATGTGGGGACCACCCAGATTTATACCCACTTGAAAGATGCACAGGTCCGCGCCGCAGTGGAAGCCAACCCGCTGGGTACCGCGCATCATCCCAAAGCCGATCCTGTATCAAACTCGCCCAATTCAGCCTCAGAAGCAGTTTCTAACAAAATACCTGATGAAGCAGAGGCAACAGGGGAGTGGACAGGGGAGCCGCTTCCCGAAATTCTTCCCTCCCTGGCGGATGATTTCAAAGATTCAGACGATTGGACGTCAAAATAACAGTTTTTTTATCTTTGCTGTACAAAGCAAAAAGTCATTGACGGCATACCGCTTTATATGGTATAATGCAGTCAATGATTAACAATGATGTTAAATGTCATCCAATAGGGAGGTCTCTACAAATGGAATTGCAACCTGTATCCATCGGCAGCGTTCTAGGAATGATGTTTTCACTGGTGGTCAGCTTTGGCCTGCCCATTGGTCTCTTTGTTTATCTTTGGCGTAAAAAGAAAGCCTCATTTTTCAGTTTTGCCACAGGCCTTTTGATCTTCCTGTTTTTTGCGCTGTTTCTGGAGAGCATGGTACACTCGGTTGTCCTGGGCTCCACCGGAACTTTGATTACAGGAAATATTTTTCTGTACGCTCTTTATGGGGCATTGATGGCTGCACTTTTCGAGGAAACCGGCCGTTTTCTCGGCATGAAATACATTATGCGAAATCAGCTGACCAAAGAGAATGCATGGATGTACGGTGTTGGCCACGGCGGCATTGAAGCCATGTTTCTGCTTGGAATTACATCCATCAACAATCTGGTCAATGCAACGATGATCAATAATGGCTCTATGAATGGCATCCTGGAGGGCCTGGACCAGGCCTCCCGTGAAGCCGCCGTTCAGGGCTTGTCTGTGCTCTGGCAAACACCGGCTTCCCTCTTTTTTGCTGCAGGATTTGAGCGCATCATCGCAATTTGTCTGCAAATTTCCTTGTCCATTTTGATTTATCAGGCCGTCAAGGAAAAGAGCGGCCGCTGGTATGGGGCAGCTTTCGGCGTTCATTTTGTAGTGGACTTCGCAGCTGTGCTGCTGGCCAATGTATCGGTTGCAGTTGCAGAAGTTGTGATGGCTGTGATGACTGCCGCAGTAGCATGGTATGCAGCAAAGATGTACCGTGCAATGAAAGAGTAAATATCATCCAATAAGAAGTGTACAGCAGGACAAGTAAAAGCAATCTGTATTGCCGCAATGCGTCCCAAGCATTTCAGCAAAGCAAATGCACTGAACCGAATTGAGCGAAACCATCGTTATACATGAAAAAGTAAAGTAACTGCATTAGCAAGAACCAACAGCCTCCAGATAAACCTGGAGGCTGTTTCAATGTTTGTTTGTAAATAATAAAAAATCAAACCAAATGCAATTTATTGATCATCCATGATTTTAAAGTCAGTCGGGCCGCAGACGGCGGCTCGGAAGGTCCAAAGAGCCAAAATCGGCTCAAATAGGCTTTTTCGCTCCCCTGTATTTCGTATAACGTGCATTATACGAAATACAGCTACCTGAAAAAGAAACTCCTCTTCTGCTGCCATCTTTTTATTTTTGCGGCTATTAGGATTCTTCTTTTTCATCCATACACAAATAAAAACGCACCCCCTCACCTGTGCCCCACACAGATGTCAGGATGCGCTGAAAGTTTTCTTGTTTTCTTTTTGCCTAAGTTAGCCTAAGTCACAAATGGCACCATAACACTTGGGCCTGCGATCCCGGAACAAGCCCCATTCCAGGCGTTCCTGACGAATGGTTCCAAAGTCATAGCTTGCTGTCAGAACTGCGTCTCCATCACGGCCGGCCTGTTCCAGCACAGCGCCTGTCTCATCCGTCAAAAAGCTGCATCCATAAAACCGCAATGCACTCTGCTGGCCTCCGTTTTCCCGGCAAGGCGTGACAACCTCTGTTCCGTAGCGGTTTGCTGCTGCTACCGGTACAATATTGGCCGCCGCGTGCCCCTGCATGGTTCTCTGCCAGTGACCGGCGCTGTCAACGTCCAGAATCGGCTCGCTCCCGATTGCTGTTGGATACAAGATAAGGTCTGCTCCTGCCAGCGTCAGGCACCGAGCCGTTTCCGGAAACCATTGATCCCAGCAGATGCCCACGCCCACTTTGCCGTACTGGGTTTCAAACACCTTGAAACCTGTATTTCCCGGCGTGAAATAAAACTTCTCCTGGTAATAATGGTCATCCGGGATATGTGTTTTACGGTAAACGCCTAGGATTTCTCCATCTGCATTCACCATGGCCACGCTGTTAAACAGCCGGGTCCCGGCCTTCTCGTAAAAACTGATGGGCATCACCAGCTCCAGCTCACGGCACACCTCAGAAAAGCGCTGCACCGCTGGATTTTCCGTGATAGGCATCGCATAGCTGTAATATTCATACCGGCGTTCCTGGCAAAAATAAGGGCGCTCAAACAGCTCCGGCAGCAATACGATCTGTGCCCCTTTGGCAGCAGCCTGGCGCACCAGCTCCTCTGCATGGGCAATGTTCTGGTCCGGGTCTGAACTGCACGCCATTTGGATGGCGGCAACTGTAGTTTGAGGCATGGGTTTGTTCCCTCCTTTTTTGGTTTACAGTGGAATCTGCTGGGTAATGCAGTGGATGTTTCCCCCGCCCTGCAAAATATCCCGCGCAGGAAGGCCTATAACATGGCGGCCATGGCACACTTGCTGCAAAATCTGACAGGCCAGCGCGTCACTGGCTGCATTTTCCCCTCCAAACTGAGGAACCAGCACAGCATCGTTGGTAAAATAGAAATTCACATAGCTGGCTGCCAGCCGTTCCCCCGGCTCCCTGGTGTCTTCCCCCGGTTCAAAGGAATAGGCTTCACAGTCTTCTTCACTGCACAGAATCGGGTGTTCCGGGATCGGCAGCTTATGAATGGTCAGAGGGCGTCCTTTTGCATCGGTGACACTCTGCAGATAATGATAGTCAGCCATGGACAGCAGATACTGCGGGTCATCCTGGTTGTCGGTCCATGCAAGAACCACTTCAGCCGGTCCAACAAATGCACAGACATTATCCACGTGTTCGTTGGTCTCATCGTTGTAGATGCCGCGGGGCAGCCACAGCACCTTTTCCGCGCCAAGGCGCCGGCAAAGTTCTGCTTCAATTTCGGCGCGGGTCATGGATGGGTTGCGTCCTGCTGAGAGCAGGCAGCTCTCAGTAACCAGCAAAGTCCCTTCACCGTCGGAATGAATGCTGCCGCCTTCCAGCACAAAGGGGCTTGCATCTTCCCATGGAAGACCCACTGCCTGGCAAAAAAGCGATGCTACCGCGTCATCTTTTTCCCAATCGGCATACAGGCCGTCCACCGTACCGCCCCAGGCATTGAAACTCCAGTTGATACCCCGGATGTCTCCCCTTTCATTTCGAACGAAAGTAGGTCCAACATCTCTGGCCCAGGCATCATCTGAATTAATGGGCAGTAAATGTACCCGGTCCATGTGTGCAGTGGCAGCCCGGGCCTGCTCCCAATGGGCAGGATCAACCAACAGATCGAGATCTTCGCTCTGGGTAATCGCTTCAAATACCCGGACAAATGCCGCTTGGGCGGCACTGGGGTCTTTGCCCCAACTGCCGGGGCGGACCGGCCAAATCATCAGAGTGGCACGGTGCGGCTCATATTCAGCCGGCATTCTGTACATAGATAAACTCCTTTGAAAATGTGTCAGGACAACCGCATTTTGAAATCCTGATAGCCAAAGCGGCGCACGACTTCACAGCTGCCGTCCTGATGCCGCAGCGCTATATCCGGCAGCGGCATACCATTGAAGGTGTTGTTTTTCACCATGGAGTAGATGGCCATATCGCCGAAAACCAGCCGGTCGCCAACCTGCGGCAGCACATCAAAACTGTACTCCCCGATCACATCCCCAGCCAGGCAGGTGCGGGAAGCCAAACGACAGGTTACCTTTTTTTCACCCGGCAGACCACTGTCAAACAGAGGCGGACGGTAAGGCATCTCCAGTACATCCGGCATATGGCAGGCCGCCGATGTATCCAAAATCAATACCGGCATGTCGGTAGCCTGCACCACATCCAGCACTGTGGTAATCAGTGTTCCAGCCCCGAGGGCAATGGCTTCCCCCGGTTCCAGATAGACAGTCACATGGTACTTTTCCCGGATATACAAAATCAAGCGCTCCAGCGCTGCCACATCATAACCAGGACGGGTAATATGGTGGCCGCCGCCCAGATTGATCCATTTCAGGCACGACAGATACTGACCGAATGTTTTCTCAAACGCTGCAAAGGTTTCCACCAGCGGAGCGGCATCCTGCTCGCACAGAGTGTGAAAATGCAGGCCCTCTACCCCTTCAGGCAGCTGATCCGGCAGATTCTGCCGCCGGATTCCCAACCTGCTGCCGGGAGCGCAGGGATCGTAGATGGCGTGGCCATCCTGCGTCGAGTGCTCAGGGTTAACCCGCAGCCCTACACTTACTCCGGCCGCTTCCCAGACCGGACGGTGTGCTTCCAGCTGCGCCAGAGAATTGAAGCTGATATGGTCGCAGATGGAGACCAGCTCTTTCATTTCTTCCGGCGTATAGGCAGGACAAAACACATGGTTTTCCTTGCCCGGCATTTTCTCATGGGCCAGCCTGGCCTCAAACAGGCCGCTGGCAGTAGCACCCGACAAATACCGGGCAATCAGAGGATACACACGGAACATGGAAAATGCCTTCTGCGCCAGCAGAATGTGGCAGCCGGTGCGCTCCTGCACACGCTGCAGAATTTCCAGATTGTGAACCAGCGCCGTCTCGTCCACCACGTAGACAGGCGTGGAAAGCGTTGGTTCCTGATTCATCAAGTAATCCATCATTCCACCACAGCGGGATGCTCATCCACAACCCAGGGCAGGCCATACTGGTTCAGCATCTCCATAAAGGGATCGGGATCCATCTCCTCCAGGTTATAAACGCCGGGTTTGCGCCACTGGCCGTTGGCCACCAGGGCAGTACCAATCATTGCAGGCACGCCAGTAGTATAACTGATGGCCTGACTTCCCAGCTCCTTGTAGCATTCCTGGTGATCACAGACATTGTAAATGTAGATGGTCCGCTCTTTGCCGTCCTTAACGCCGGTATAGATGCAGCCGATGTTGGTTTTGCCAACGGTACGGGGTCCCAGCGAAGCAGGATCCGGCAGCAGAGCTTTCAGGAACTGGATGGGGACGATCTCTTTGCCCTCATACAGGATGGGGCTGGTGGAGAGCATTCCCACGTCCTCCAGACACTTCATGTGGGTCAGGTAGCTCTGGCCAAAGGTCATAAAGAAACGGATCCGCTTGACGCCAGGGATGTTCTTGGCAAGGCTCTCGATTTCCTCATGATGCAGCAGATACATGTCCTTCTCGCCCACCTGCGGGAAATCATAAACCCGCTTGATCTCCATGGGCTTGGTCTCAACCCAGTGGCCATCTTCCCAGTAGCTGCCGTTGGCCGAGACTTCCCGCAAATTGATCTCAGGATTGAAGTTGGTGGCAAAAGCATAGCCATGGTCGCCGCCGTTGCAGTCCAGGATATCAATGGTGTGGATCTCATCAAAGTAGTGCTTCTGCGCATAGGCAGTAAAGACGCTGGTGACACCCGGGTCAAATCCGGAGCCGAGGATAGCGGTCAGGCCAGCTTCCTCAAACTTTTTGGCATAGGCCCACTGCCAGCTGTAGTCAAAGTAGGCAGTGAAGCCTTCCTCTTTGCACCGCTTCTCATAAATAGCACGCCAGGCAGGATCATCGGTGTTCTCGGGCTCGTAGTTAGCTGTATCGACATAGTGTACACCGCAGGCCAGGCAGGCATCCATAATGGTCAGATCCTGATACGGCAGCGCCACATTCAGAACCAGATCCGGCTTGTAAGCCTTGATCACCCGCTTCACGTCTTCCACATCGTCCGCATTGACCTTCATGGTGGTAATTTTCACGGGGGTACCGGCAGCTTCCAGCTTGGCTTTCAGCGCATCACATTTGGACACCGTGCGGCTGGCAATGCACAGCTCCGAAAAGGTCTTATCGTTCTGGCAGCACTTCTGGATCGCCACCGATGCGACGCCGCCGCAGCCAATAACAAGCAGTTTGCTCATGAGAGATACTCCTTTCAAATGTCAACGTCATGGGTTTGAACCCTTGTGCATCAATCTTCTTCTTCCTTCAGAAGATCCTCAACATAGCGCGGCAGCATAAAAGCGCCGCGGTGCAGATGGGTGGTGTAATACCAGGTCTTGATCCCCCGCTTGTTCCAGCGCTTGGGGTCAAAGTCCTTGATGGGGTGGTATTTTTTGCTGGCAAAGCCGAACAGCCAATACCCCGCCGGGCAGGTTGGAATGTGTGCCTGATAGACACGACTGATGGGAAAAGAACGGTAAGCTTTTTTATGCATGGCGCGGCAGCTCTCTTCATCTTCATCGAAGAACGGGCTCCCATGCTGATACACCATGATACCGTCCTCATGAAGTGCCTTGTAGCAGCTGCCATAGAATTCCTTGGTAAACAGCCCGGCTGCATGTCCCAGCGGATCGGTACAGTCATTGATGATCAGATCATATTCGTCCTCTTTGCTCCGCAGGAACCGCAGACCATCCTCATAGTAAACCCGGACCCGGATATCGTCCAAACCGCAGGCATTATCCGGGAAGAATTTGCGGCATACATCCACAAACATCTTGTCCGGCTCCACCACGTCAATTACTTCAATCTCCTGATAATAGGAGAGCTCTCTGGCTACGCCGCCGTCGCCGCCGCCGATCACCAGAACCCGCTTTACATCGGGATGGACTGCCATCGGCACATGCACGATCATCTCATCATAGGTAAACTCATCCTTCTCCGAAAAGATCACGCTGCCGTCCGATGTCAGGAACCTGCCAAATTCAGGAGAGTCAAAGACATCAATCCGCTGAAAGTCACTGGTTCCGCTGTAGAGTTGGCGATCCACCCGGATACAGGTCTTCACATTGGCCGTGTGCAGTTCGCCAAACCAATAATCCATTTCCTGCAAGATATACCCTCCTTTCAGAATCAGGCCAAAACATTCAGTTCCGAAATATCTTCACTGGCCGGTCCCTGCATGGAGCAGCCTTTGGCCTTGGCAAACTCGATATAATCGATGATTTCCTGCGTAATGACTTCCCCCGGCGCCAGGATGGGGATTCCCGGAGGATAGCACATCACAAACTCTGTGCAAATCTTTCCCGCTGTCTCCCGCAGCGGCAAACTGACCTTGGGCGAGTAAAACGCCTGCTGCGGTGTCGCTTTCACCTGGGGCGTAATATATTCGGCTGTAAACAGGTCGCTGCGGGGCTTGGCATAAAGGCGGCGGATATCAGCCAGCGCCCCCACCAGACGTTCGATATCCTGGATACGGTCCCCAATGGAAATATACGCCAAAATGTTGGACAGATCCCCGAACTCGATCTGGATGTCGTATTCATCCCGCAGAAGGTCATACACTTCAATACCGGTCAGTCCAATGCCCCGGGTATTTACCGCCAGCTTGGTGACATCAAAGTCATAAACGCTGCCGCCATTGATGATCTCGGAGCCAAAGGCATTGTAGCCGCCGATGGCGTTGATCTCCCGCCGGGCATATTCTGCCATATCGATGACTTTGGCAAAGCTCTCCCGGCCCCGCATTGCCAGATTCCGGCGGCTGATATCCAGGCTTGCCATCAGCAGGTAGGATGCACTGGTGGTCTGGGTCAGATTGATGATATTCCCCACATAGCCGGCGTCCACATTCGGACCGCACAGCAGCAAAGAGCTCTGGGTCAAGCTTCCGCCGGACTTGTGCATTGAGACAGCCGCCATGTCTGCACCGGCAGCCATGCCGCTGAGGGGCAGGCTTGGATTGAAATACAAATGGGTCCCATGTGCCTCATCCACCAGTGCCAACATGTTGTGCGCATGCGCCATCTCCACCAGTTTGCGCAGATCCGAGCAAATGCCATAATAAGTCGGGTTGTTGATGAAAATGGCAACGGCATCCGGATTGGCCTCGATGGCTGCCTGCACATCCTCAATTTCCATACCCAGCGGGATACCTAGGTCTACATCCACCTTTGGATCAATATAAACCGGCACCGCCCCGCACAACACCAGCGCATTGATAGCGCTTTTGTGGACGTTACGAGGCAGGATAATTTTATCCCCCGGTTTACAGGCAGTCAGCACCATGCTCTGCACGCTGCTGGTGGTTCCACCAACCATCAGAAAAGCATGTGCTGCACCAAAAGCATCCGCGGCCAGTTCTTCGGCCTCTTTGATCACGGAAACCGGATGGCACAGATTATCCAGCGGTTTCATGGAATTGACATCAATGCCGACACACCGCTCTCCCAGCAGTTCTACCAGCTCAGGGTTTCCGCGGCCTCGTTTATGGCCTGGCACATCGAAGGGGACGACCCGCTGACGGCGGAATTTTTCCAGCGCCTCATAGATTGGCGCGCGCTTTTGACGTTCCCGGTTCAAAAAACATCCCTCTCTTTACAGTGTGAATCAAACAAAGCAATCTTTCCCTGGTATGCTTCGGCAAAATCCGGAATCTGCCCGATCCCCCTCAGACACAAAGAAAAAAAGGCAGCGCACCCTTTCGGGCACACTGCCTGTGAGATACAGTCGAGGCGGCTTTCTTCTTGTTTCAAAGAAGAACTGGCATCCTGCCAAGCCTTACCTTTGGAAAGAGAACTTCAGCAAATAGATCGTAGGGTGGTTCTGCTGCTCTTATTGACGTTTCACAAGTGGTGTGCATCCGCACAGAGAAATCAAAGTGACCAACTTATAAAATTTCCGGGTGACCTCACCCGTTCAATAATGTTGTGGCGCTTTACGCCACACGCGGCAGCGGCCAGCCCTGTCCGATGAGCTTTAGGCGTTTTGGAAATCCAAACAACCCGGCCTAATCTATTTGTGTGCACATGTGTGCACGCTTTGGCATCATTTTACCATCTTTTTTTCACTTGTCAAGGCTTTGGATGCAAATCCTTTCACTTTTTATTTTTATTTTACAAAAAACATCGGCTCTGCATCACAAACACTCGAAAAATCTTTGTGGCAGACAAATGCTTCAAGTGCTGAGCATTTTCCCCGCCCTGTACAAAACCTCTTTAGACTCCCGGCGTTTCCACTGGCTGGGTCCCGAAATAAGCGCAAATCGCATGGTAATAAACCTGGGCTGTCAATGCGCAGCCATCCTGGTCTCCAAAGCGGTCCACATCTGCGGCGCTGGTCACGAAGCATTGCTCCGCCAGCACCGCCGGGCAGTTTGATTCCTCCAAAAGCGTAAAAGTTTCTTCTTCCCGTACCCGCAGATCGTTGGCCTCTGCCAATACCTTTTCGCCATCTTCATAGTAGATATACCGGATTCCGCCCTGCCCCCGCAAGGTGCTCCCGGCAGCTTCCATGCCGGACGCCAGGAGCCTGGCAAAATAAACGCTCTCCCGGTGCCATGTGCGTCCCGGCGTAATGGGATAACACTCAAAGCCGCCGGCCTCTGTTGCTGCGGAATTCCCATGGATGGACAACAGCAAGTCCGGGTGCTGGCGGTTGGATGCCTCGGCCCGTTCCATGGGCGTTGCCGTGGTATCATAGCTGTCCCGGGTTGTCACCGGTATGTAGTTGGGATCAGACCAGAGCCAGCTGAGAAGCACCTCTGCGGTCTGCGCTGTCATATCCTTTTCCACAATCACGCCGGTAGCGCCCGGGTCATCTCCGCCGTGGCCGGCATCCACTGCAACAGTATAGGGCGGCTCCCCTACATCAGGACGAAAATCTTCCGCCGGTTCCTCCATTGCGCTGGCTTCACGAATGGCATTTTGGGCAGCAACCCATTCGCTGCCGGCCTGCCAGGCTTTGGGAAAGCCGATCACAACCACCGCTGCTGCCACCAGAAGAGGCCAGTGGAATTTGCGCTTTTTTCCGTGTCTGGATTTTGTACGTCTTCCCTGTTTTGACATCTTATTTTTTCGTCCCCTCCCTTTTTCACTTTCCCTTATTATAAACGAAACAGACCGCCCGTACATTCAGCCAGGCGGTCTGCTTTTGATGATCCGTTTATTTCAGCTCTACCACGGTTACGCCGCTTTCGCCTTCACCGTAGCGTCCCAGACGGAAACTCTTTACCATCCGATGGCCACGCAGATGTTTTTGAATGGCATTGCGCAGAGCACCTGTGCCATTGCCGTGAATCAGATAAACCGTAGACTGCCCATTCAGGATCGCATGATCAATGAAAGAATCCGCCTCCTGGATTGCTTCGTCCACTGTCAATCCCAGCAGATTGCACTCCATCTTGGCATCCCGGCGGACCCGTTCCACGTGCCCGCCTGTGCCGCGGCTCCCATCACCGGTCTGGCGGGTATACCGCTGCTGCGCTTTGGTCTTGGGGGCAGCCGGAGCCTTTTCCATTTTGTCAGGCTGCTTCAGGCCTTTGAGTGGGACTTTGGTTTTCACAATGCCGGCCCGAACCAGGACTTCTCCGTTTTTATCCGGCAGCGCCAATACAGTAGCCAGCTGGTTCAGTTCTGCAATGCACACTTCCTGCCCGACTTTTACCTCCTTCAGCGGCACAAAATCCCGCACCGGGTTATGGACCACATCCGAGTTGGCAAAAAGCTTTGCCGATTCCTTCTTGGCAATCTCACGGGCCCGCTGTGCCCGCTGCTGAGCGCTCATTTTTTCATCTTTCTGCAGCTGACGCAGCTCGTCCGTCAGGCGGTAAGCTTCATTTTCCACCTGTTGAGCCAGCGTGCGGGCCTTGGCCCGGGCAGCTTCCAGCTCATTTTCGCCCTGCTGAATCAGTTCTTCTTTCTTTTTCTGCGCAGCTTCCAGCTGATGGGCCGCTTCATGACGGAGGTTTTCCACCTCGTCCTGGCTGGCTTTCAGCTGCAGCTTCAGGTCATCCAACTGACCCAGCACCGCGTCCAGACGTTTGTCATCCGCCGAAAGGTGCTGCTGGGCGGCCTCAATTACCCGCTGGGGAATGCCCAGTTTTTCGCTGATCAGGAAGGCGTTGGACTTGCCGGGCACACCCACGCTCAGCTTATAGGTGGGGCGCAGGGTTTCCAGATCGAATTCGCAGCTGGCATTGACCACGCCGGGGGTTTCCAGCGCAAAGACCTTCAGCTCAGCATAGTGGGTGGTGGCCATCAGCAAAACGTTGCGGCGGCGCAGTTCCTCAATGATAGCCACTGCCAGGGCTGCGCCCTCGGCAGGGTCGGTACCTGCACCCAGCTCATCCAGCAGAACCAGAGTACCAGGGCCGGCCAGCTCCAGGATCCCGGTGATTTTGGTCATATGGCCCGAGAAGGTGGACAGGCTCTGCTCGATGCTCTGTTCGTCGCCGATATCCACCAGGTATTCCTGGAACACACAGACTTCACTGCGCTCATCCGCCGGGATCAAGAAGCCGCACTGGGCCATGGCACACAGCAGGCCGGCGGTCTTCAAGGTAACCGTTTTACCGCCCGTGTTAGGGCCAGTGATAATCAGGGAATCATAGTCTTTTCCCAGCGTGATATCCACCGGCACACACTTGGACGGGTCGATCAGCGGGTGCCGTGCCCGTACCAGAGAGAAGGACTGGTCATAGCTGACAGACGGCTTAAATGCCTTCATCTCCAAAGCCATCCGCGCCTTGGCCAGCAGAATATCAATTTCCAGCATCGCCTTGTAGCTGTACTGGAACTGGGGTTCGATGGCTGCCACCTGGCTGGTGAATGCGGTCAGAATTCGTTCGATTTCCTGCGCCTCCTGGGCACGGAACTGCAGAATGCGGGCGTTGGCTTCCACCACTGCCTGAGGCTCCACAAAGACGGTTGCGCCTGTGGAGGATACATCATGAATGATACCGCTGACTTCGCCGCGGTATTCACTTTTAACCGGCACAACATACCGGCCGTTGCGGATTGAAACCACAGCTTCCTGTAAGTACTTGGAGGACTCCATATTGTGCACCAGGCTGTCCAGCCGGTCACGGATGGCGTTTTCTGTGGCACGAATCTTCTTCCGCAGCTCATTCAGGGTATGAGAGGCAGTATCTGCCATGGTGTCCGGCGCCAAAATGGCGTCCGAGATCTGCTGTTCCAGGCCAGGCTGGGGCGCCAGCGCATAAAACAGATCATCGGTGGGCAGCGCATCATGGTCGGTGGAGCCATACCAGGTGCTCAGGTTCTGGAAATTGCGCAGCGCACCGGCCACCAGCAGCAGCTCTCCCATGGAAAGGACACCGCCTTTGACCGCGCGGGTAGCCAGCGCACTGACCCCCTCCACGCCGCCGAACCGGGGTGAGCCATTTTTGATCAGCAGGGTATTGATGGCATCGGTCTGTTCCAGCATAAACCGAACTTCGTCGGGATCGCTCTGCGGTTCCAGCTCCATCATTTTGGCTCTGGCTTCCTGGCAGACGCACCCGGCGGCGGCACGCTCAATGATTTTATTGAGTTCCAGTGTTTTTAAGTAACTTGTTTCCATTGATTCAATCCTTTTTAGATTGTTGGTCCGGGTCCCAGGCCGAAAGGGACCGCAGGAATTTCAGGGAATTCAGTTGTTTATCCATGTGGGCCAGGGCATACTGCTCTGCTGCAGCATACAAAAGCTTGGCACTCCCTTCTGAAATGCGGAACCCAAAAAGCTTTTTATCCTCAATCAGGCAGATGTAACGCACCGCAAACAGCGCACCTTTATCCAGATTACAGGACTTATTCTCCTTGGCTGCACAGTCTGCGCAGAGCAGACAGCCATCTTCCACATCCAGGCAAAAGCGGTCGCCGTCATAGGCGCCGCAGCTCCGGCATGCCAGCAGCTGGGGCATAAACCCACACTCGCACATCATCCGCAGCTCAAACACAGCTTTGACAATTTTGGGGTCGGTCTTTTTCTGGCAGATTTTGTACAGGCAGTTCATCAGCAGCTTCAGCTCTTTTTCTGCCGGCTGCTCCACCAGGGATAAGGCCATGGTAAATTCCATCATATACATGGCCACGCCCTGGGCTTCAAAGCTGTAGGCAATGTCCCGGAAATCGGTTTCGTAGCCTGCCTCCACCACAGTATACATTTTTTCTTCAGTATTGCGCCCCGGCCGCAGGACAAATTCGGAATAGCACAACTGGCCGCAGGCAGCAAAAAGGTGACTGGTCAACCGCATGCTGTGTTTGGCAAACGCAGTAATCAGCCCTCTTTCAGCCGTCAGTATTTTGAGAATCCGATCCGACTCCCCGTACTCGATCTCCTGCATCACCAGGCCTTTGATTACAAACTCGTCCATTGTACGCTTTCTGTGCAGCGTCTGCGCCTGCAGCCCGCTTATAGTCCAGGTAATGATCAATTTTTCCCGTTGAGGCAAACGCCTTCCAGCAGCTTTCTGCATCCATGTGTCAGCACCTCGCCTTCGGTTTCAGTGTTAACTTCATCATACTGCCCTATCCCCGGGAATTCTGTCCTGTTCTGGGAGATGCTTACCTGCGGCCCGGGTCCTGCCGGAATCCAAAGCTGTTGAGAAGGAATTCATTGTCCCGCCAATCGGGTTTTACCTTCACCCAGCACTGCAGATTGACACGGCATCCCAGGAACTCTTCGCAGTCGACCCGCGCCGCGCTGGCAATCTTTTTCAACATAGCGCCGCCTTTGCCGATCACCATGCCCTTATGGCTCTCCCGCTCACAGTAAATGTTCACGTCGATATCCACAAGGTCAGTTCCCGGACGCTCCTTGAACCGCTCCACAACCACAGCCAGTCCATGGGGGATCTCATCCCGCATAAACAGCAGGGCCTTTTCCCGGATCAGTTCTGCCACCAGCTCTTTCTCAGGCATATCGGTGTAGGCATCGTCCTCAAAATAGTGAGGGCCCTCCACCGCATAGCGGGCCAGCAGGTCAAACAGTTCCTCGCAATTCTTGTTATCACGCACGCTGACGGTGCACACAGTATCAAAGACGCCCAGGCCTTCCAGCTCTGCTTTCCGGGCCTCCAGCTCCGCCGGGTCCTTGACCAGATCGATCTTGTTGATGACAGCAATGGCAGGGCCGCTGCGGCGCAGCGCATCAATCAGCATCTGTTCCGACTCGTTCAGGCCCGGATGGGGCTCAAACAGCATCATGGACACATCCACATCGCCCACCGAGTCACTGGCAGTCTTGTCCATCCGCTTGCCCAGCTTGTTCTTGGCTTTGTGGACACCAGGGGTGTCCAGCAGAACGTACTGCAGCGGACCGCGGGTGATTACACCCGTAATCCGGGTGCGGGTTGTCTGCGGTTTCGAGGTAACAATGGCCACCTTCTCTCCAACCAGCAGGTTGGTCAGGCTGGATTTACCGACGTTGGGCCGCCCGATGACCGCCACAAACACCGACGAGGTATCATAGTGAGGAGTATTTTCCTTCTTTTCTGTATGATTCAAGGGTCATTCTCTCTTTCCGTTATCCCAAAATATCCCAACGAACACTTATTCCGTATAGCTCACAGTCCGGGGCAGGCCCAGCTGGATCAGAATTGCTTCCTCCCGCTCCCGCATCCGGACAGCCTCCAAGCCGCCGTTCTCGTGGTCATAACCCAGCAGATGCAGCATGGAATGGACCGTCAGAAAAGCCACTTCCCGCTGGAGGGAATGGCCATACAGGTTGGCCTGTTCCATGGCGCGCTCCATGCTGATCACAATATCCCCCAGCATCTTGCACCCATTGGTCTCGTTGATGTCATACTGCCCGTCCACCCCCAGAGGGAAACTGAGCACATCGGTGGGCATGGGTTTATTGCGGTACTGATTGTTCAGCTCCGCGATGGCAGCGTTATCCACGAAAGTCACGCTGATCTCAGCGGGGCCTTCAAAATTTTCATGTTCCAGCACCGCATTACAGGCCCGGCGGATCAGGATCCGGAGGCCGGACGGCACTTTGACGGTTTTCTGTTCGTTGGTAATCAACACTTTATTGGACATGATAGGTCCGCTCCTTTCTTTTTTAGGTGCTTGGCCTTTTATCTCTTTGCAGGATGCGCCGCGGCCTCATAGGCCTTGATGATCTCCTGTACCAGTCGATGGCGCACCACATCTTTTTCGCTGAAATAGCACTGTGCGATGCCAGAAATATTTTTCAGGACCTGCAGTGCATCCACCAGGCCGCTGCGGGTGCGGTCCGGCAGGTCAATCTGGGTCACATCGCCCGTCACCACCACTTTGGAGCCTGTCCCCATTCGGGTCAGGAACATCTTCATCTGTTCCGGCGTGGTGTTCTGCGCTTCGTCCAGGATGATAAAAGAATCATCCAGGGTGCGGCCCCGCATATAGGCCAGCGGCGCCACTTCAATCAGCTGCTTCTCCACCAACTTCTCAAAGGATTCCGCGCCCAGCATATCAAACAATCCATCATACAGAGGCCGCAGATACGGGTCGACCTTTTGCTGCAGATCACCAGGCAGAAAGCCCAGCTTTTCGCCGGCCTCCACAGCAGGGCGGGTCAAGATGATTCGGGAAACATCCTTTGCTTTGAATGCCTTGACGGCCATGGCAACAGCCAGATAGGTTTTGCCGGTGCCGGCCGGGCCCACACCAAATGTGATGGCATGGGTACGGATGGCGTTCAGATATTCCTTTTGCCCCAGAGTCTTGGGCCGGATGGGCCGGCCTTTGACAGTGACAGCTACAAAATCCTCTGTCAGCTCCCGCACGCGCTTTTCCTCACCGTCGTGGGCCAGGCTCATGCAGTAGTGGACCGTCTGGTCCTCCAGCGGTGTATGGTTTTCGATCAAGAGCAGCATTCCTTCCACTGCACGGGCGGCAGCCGCCACGTTCTCCTCCTCGCCTGCCAGGCGCAGCATAGTGCCGCGGCAGGTTGCTGTGACAGAAAATTCTTTCTCCAGCAGGCGGATGTTGCAGTCGCAGTTTCCGAACACAGCGGCGGCAATTTCTACACTGTCCAGCTCGATGCTCTTTTCAGCCATGTGATCCCTCCCGATGTTCCAGCAAAACGCAGGCTATCTGTTCGCCGGTTTCGACCATATATGGTTCTTGTATTTATTATATCACCAAAACTTTGCAGTGGAAACTGTGAAACTTTCACAAAATTATTGTGTTACATTCAAGCGGTTTTCCCTGTAGAAACAAGCTCTATCTCCGGTTGTTTCGTCCGATGCACACCACGGACAGAATACCTTGACAGCAAAGGGGTTTTATGCTAAAATAACTCACGTCGCATATGCTACTGTGGCTCAGCCGGTAGAGCAGCTCACTCGTAATGAGCAGGTCGTCCGTTCGAATCGGATCAGTAGCTCCATACCAGTCCCCGGAATCGTTTCTTGCGGTTCCGGGGATTTTTATTGCTCAGGCCCCGGCAGTGACCGGCTGAGATGGCATACCAGCAGGCAGCAGCCCAGCAAAATCAAAACGGCACAGTCCGGTGGGACCCGCCGCAATACAACCGGTGCCTGATCCAACCCAGCGCCTGCAGTCACTGTGCCGCCGGGCAGACATAACAGCAGCCGGAACAATCCCAGAGACAGGGGCAGGTGCAGCAGTCTGGAAATCAGCAGCGGCCGGAAGGAGATTTCCGGGGGGCAAATGGTTCGAACCTGCAGCAGGACCGACAATCCCTGCAGACTGATGGCAGCACAACAAAGCCAGCTGGCCCACCGGCCTGCTTGGGAAGCCAGATCGCAGCCGGAACATACTTCCAAAATCATGGCAGCCGGCAGCCTCAGCCCGGATGCTACGGCCCCCAGTCCGCCGGCCAGCAGCCGGAAATAGAGAATGAAGCCGCAGAGCTTGCAGTAGGTTACGGCGGCATCTGCAATCACTGTATCCAGCCGGAGCGGCGGCAGGGCTTTGGATGGGTCAGGACGAGGCCGGTCTCCTGACTCTGACGGACGGAACATACGGCATAAAACAGCTGCCGAAAGAATTCCTGCTATGGCCTGGGCGGCAAACAGCCGCACGCCCACCCCTGTACTGCCCAGCATTCCCTGCCCCACCGTCAGAATCACGAAAGATGGACCCGAGCAGATGCAGGCCGGCAGGAGCGCAGCAGCTTCTCCAGGGGAAAGCTTGCTGCTGCGGACCGCCTGGGAAGCTGCGTTGGCCGCCGGGGCAAAGCCCCCGGCAAACCCCATCAGCAGGATCCCGCCGCCGCAGGGAGCCCTTGTACCCGACAACCGTGCCAGCGGACGCAGCAGAACCCCCAGCAAATCTCCCGCCCCGGTGCGGACAAGCAGGGTTGAGACAATTAAAAACGGAAACAATGACAGCAGCAGCGGCCCGCCGCACAGCTGCAGCCCCTCCCGCAGTGCCTGGGCACAGGCTTCTGGCGCCCAAAACGGCAAAACTGCAGTCAGAAGTGCAGCCCCCGCCAAAACAATCCTTTTCCCATAACAGCAGCGCATAAGCAGCCCCCCTGTTTCCATATATATGGACAGAAACAGCGCACCATACCGGCAGAACGGCGCCGCCGGTGCTGCCCTGGAAGCAGGAGGGAAAAAGGTGTCAAAGCAACACAAACGAAAGCTTACGCCGCAGAGCTGGTTCAAGCTGCTGTTCCGCCAGCCCCCCGCCGGCATGTACCGCCGCCCGTCTGTCTATATGACAGGGACACAGATGGAAATCGAGCATTTCCGGCGGATCCGGACCTATGATCAGAACAAGCTCTGCCTGGAACTGTACGGCGGCACCTTTACTGTTTATGGTGATCAAATGCAGATTCTATCCCTGGCCGCCCACCGGATTACCCTGCAGGGGCGGTTTGTGCGAACCGACTTCACCGACGGCACCAACGGATAAAGGAGGCAGCTGAATGGAGGTTGTACAGCTCTGGGCAGGCGTCTCCTTTACTGCCCGCAACGGCAACACGGAGGAGCTGCTGAACGATGCAGCCCGCACAGGCATTTATCTGTCCAAAATTCGTCCCCTGCCCGGCGGGTTCTCCGGGCGCTGCGCTGTCTGGCGGTACCGCAGACTGTCGGCACTTGCACGAAAAAACCGGGTACGGCTTCGAGTGCAGCACCGCCGGGGACTCTTTTTTCATCTGCGCCCTTTTCTGCATCGAACAGGGCTTTGGGCCGGACTGGCTCTTTTTGTCCCGCTCCTTTTGTGGAGCAGGGGCCTTGTCTGGTCGGTGGATTATGGGGATCTGACCGCCGGGCAGCAGGCCCGCATCGCAGCTGTCCTGCGGAAGGAAACCGGTCTGGAACCGGGCGCCAGTGTTTCCCAGGATCTGCTGACCGCCGGCGAGTATGCGCTTTTGAAAAGCGGCGAGTTTTCCTGGGCCAGCCTCAACTTTTTTGGCGGGCGGCTGGAAGTGGAGGTGGCCGAAGCCAAACAGACGCCCCTCATTTTTTCAGGCAAACTGCAGACCCTCCACGCCAAAACCGGGGGCCTTGTCACCGAGGTCAACATCAAAAGCGGGACGGCCCTGGTGGTTCCAGGGCAGCAGGTCACAAAGGATCAGCCCCTTATCGGCACCAGCCGTACCGAGCGGGACGGCACCCCTATCTTTGCACCGGCTGCTGGCGTGGTGATGGCACAGTTTGAATGGGATACCGCTTACGATCAGCCATTGACCGATCAAGCTCCTCTTTTAACCGGCAAAACCCATACCAAACTCAGGCTTTCCATAGGCGGGCTCCACTGCACTCTGCCCGGCCTGGACGGCGGCCTGGTGGGTCCCACCCCCAATGACGTGGAAATCACCCGCCACCTGCAGCTGGAACTCTGGGGCCTGCCGCTGCCGGTGGCTGTCGAGGAAACCACACGGTATCAGCGGCGCATCCGGGAAGTGAGCTATTCCGATGACGCTGCCCTGTCTCTGGCCCGTTTCAAATGCCTGGAGGCCCTGGCCAAGGCATGGCCAGGCGCACAAATCGTCGCTCAGAAAGAGTCGGTGGACCGGCAGGCCCACAGCCTCCATTATGCCGTCACCTACACTCTGCTGGACAACATCGTCCAGCAATAACCAACCGGAACGGACACAAAAACAGCCGGTCTGTGCTGCGACGCACGGCCGGCTGTTTTCTTTGCTTATGAAATTATTTCTGCTCCGCAGCGGGAACTTTGGTCTCCGCCGGCATCTCCTTCAGGAGCTGGTTCAGATCAAAAGTATATTTGCTGTGGCAGAAGTGACAGACCACCTCACAGTGGGGATCCTCATCCCGCAGCTTTTCCAGTTCCTTGCGGCCCAGACTGAACAGCATTTCCTTGGTGCGCTGCTGACTGCAGTCGCACTTATACGATACCTGCCGGCGATCCAGCACCGACGGAGCAAAACCGGCCAGTGCCTTTTCCATCATGTCTTCGGTGGTGGCACCAGCCCGCAGCATCTCGGTGACAGAAGGCATCGCAGCAATGTTCTGCTCAAGCCGGGTAATTTCAGCGTCGGTGGCGCCGGGCAGCAGCTGCACCAGGTAGCCCCCTGCACAGTGGATGGTAAGATCCGGGTCCACCAGCACGCCCAGGGCGCAGACCGTCGGAATCTGCTCACTGTAGGCGTAATAAGCGGTCAAATCCTCAGCAATTTCTCCCGACACCAGAGGCACCTGGCCCACGGTGGGCTCTCTCTGAAGCTTGTTGTCCCGGATGACGGTGAGGACGCCGTCTTTGCCCACAGCGCCGCCCACATCCAGGTGGCCGTCCGCCCGGGGCGGCAGCTCCACCAGCGGATGATCGATGCAGCCCTTTACGTTGCCGTGACCATCGGTACAGGCAATGACCAGCCCGGCAGGGCCGCCGCCATTGATCCGCAGGGTCACGCTGTCCCGCTCGTCTTTCAGCATGGATCCCATCAGGGATGCCCCGGTCAAAAGCCGTCCCAGGGCAGCGCTGCAGGTTGCGCTGGTCTTGTGCAGCTGCTCTGCCTTGCGGACAATATCGGTGGAGTCTATCCCGCAGAATACAATGCCTCCGTTTTCAGAAAGGCCGCGGATCCATTCAGACATCTTGTTCTCCTTCCAGCTGTGTGTAATTTTTGACGGCGCAGAAAAAATACCTCTCACTGGTATCTGTCAGCGGGCCAAAAGTTTCTCCGTCACAGACCGACTCCAGGGTAAAGCCATGCCGTTCCAGAGCGGAACGGATTTCATCCAGCGCATAAGTGTACTCACAGAATTCCTCGTGGAAGCTTTCGCCGTTTTCCTCGTCGGTAATATCCAGTGAAATGCGGACCCTTCGGCCGCCGTCTTCCAGCTGATTGCGCCAGACGCAGCCAGCCTCTTCCCCTTCAAAGGTGAAGGTATTGTTGCCCAGAACCTTCTGATGTTTATAGGGGGTATTCATATCAAACAGCAGCACGCCGCCTTTTTCCATAAAAAAGCCTGCATTGGCAATGGCTTCATCCAGGGCCGGCAGATGATTGAAGGTGTCGAAGGTGGACACCGCCCCCTGGATGGTGCCATAGAGATCCAGATGGCACAGATCCTGTTCCAGCAGCAGCAGACGGCCGGTCAGCTCCAGCTGGTCGGCCTTGTCCCGCACTACACAGAGCATTTCCTCCGACTGGTCAATGGCAATCATATCGTAGCCATCCTGGGCCAGCATCAGGGTCAGTTCACCAGTGCCGCAGCCCAGATCGGCCAGGATGCCGCTCTGGATGCCGTGGTTTTCCAGCTCTGTTTTGATGTGCCGGTACAGGGCATCATAGTCTGCATCCTCGTTGAGGGAGTCATAAAAATAGGCAAATTCATTATAGGCCATCTGCTTATTCCCCGTCCGTCAAAGCTGCTTGCACTGCCTGATCCAAAATGGCCTGCAGCTCCGGAATGCCGCTGCCGCTTTCGGCGCTGGTCAGCACCACCGCCTGGCAGCCATAAGCCAGGCATACCTTCTCAAACGCCTGGCGGGTGGATTCCATCTGGCTCTTTTTCAGTTTGTCGCCCTTGGTCAGGGCCACCACGTAGGGAATCTGATGGTAGTGCAGATACCGCAGCATCTGTGCATCATCGGCGCTGATGTCGTGGCGGCAGTCGATCAGCTGCACCAGCAGGGTGTGGTGCCGTGCAGCGCCGAAATAACTGTTGATCAGGTCATCCCAGCGCTGGCGGTCTGCATTGCTGACCTTGGCGTAGCCATAGCCCGGCAGATCCACAAAGTAGCAGTGATCCACATCATAAAAATTGATGGTGGCCGTCTTGCCCGGCGTGCTGGACACACGGGCCAGATTTTTGCGGTTGCACAGTTTGTTGATCAGGCTGGACTTGCCCACATTGGACCGGCCCGAAAAGCTGATTTCGGGGCGGTCACTGTCCGGCAGCTGGCTGGAAATGCCATAGCTGGCGAGAAAGGCCGCTTTGTTGTAGTTCATGTTTTCTCCTCATCTGCTGTCTCAGCAGACCACACCCGGCTGCGGCGTCTTGTCCGACGCCGGCGGCAGAATCGAGTCGGCTGTCTTGGGTTTACGGACGCGGGTGCGCCGGGCGGGCATGGGCTTGGGCGCTTTCAGCAGCGCGGTATGCAGCACCTGTTCCAGGGTGGATACCGGCATAAACTGGATGTGGTCCTTGACCTCCTGATCCACCTCGTACAGGTCGCTCTCGTTGTCCTTGGGGATCAGAACCAGCTTCATCCCCTCGCGGTAAGCCGCCATGCTCTTTTCCCGCAGGCCGCCGATGGGAAGGACATTGCCGTGGAGGGTGATCTCACCGGTCATGGCCACATCACCCCGGACCGGACGGCCGGACAGGCAGGAAATCAGAGCCGTGGTCAGAGTCACGCCGGCCGAAGGGCCGTCCTTGGGAATGGCGCCTTCCGGGGCGTGGATATGCAGGTCGCACTTTTTCAGCTTTTCGGTGTCAATGCCGTATTCCGATGCATGGGCACGGGCGTATGTAATGGCCAGCTGGGCGCTCTCTTTCATCACATCGCCCAGAGATCCGGTGACCGTGATCTTGCCGGAGCCATCCTCGATAACCTGCACCTCAATGGGCAGGGTTTCGCCGCCCACACTGGTCCAGGCCAGACCATTTGCAATACCCACAGCGTTGTCACGGTTCAGGAACTCAGGCTTCACCATGCGGGGTCCCAGCAGGTCTTCCAGCATGGAGGAGGTCACAGAGACGCTCTCCACCTCGCCGGCGGCAATCTTCCGGGCGCACTTGCGCAGTACGCTGGTAATGGTGCGTTCCAGGCTGCGGACGCCCGCTTCGCGGGTATAGCCGTCGATCAGGCCGTACAGGGCGCCCTGGGACAGGGTCACCTTGCCGGTCAGGCCGCACAGTTCCAGCTGCTTGGGCAGCAGATGGCGGCGGGCAATGTTGTACTTCTCCACCCGGGTATAGCTGGGCAGCTCAATGATGTCCATACGGTCCCGCAGCGGTCCAGGGATGCCCCCCAGATCGTTGGCAGTGGTAATGAACAGGACATGGCTCAGGTCATAGGGAATATCCAGGAAGTGATCTTTGAAGGTGTTGTTCTGCTCCGGATCCAGCGCTTCCAGCAGAGCGGCCGCCGGGTCACCCCGGAAGTCCCCTGCCAGCTTATCGATCTCGTCCAGCAGAATCAGCGGGTTCTGGCTCTTGGCGGTGATCATGGCGCTGATGATCTTGCCTGGCATGGCACCGATGTAGGTACGGCGATGGCCGCGGATTTCGGCCTCATCCCGCACGCCGCCCAGACTCAGCCGGACATACTTGCGGTGCAGGCAGGCGGCAATGGACCGGGCAATGCTGGTCTTGCCGACGCCCGGAGGGCCAACCAGGCAGATGATCTGCGCCTTGACATCCGGCGCCAGCTTGCGCACAGCCAGCATCTCCAGAATCCGGTCCTTCACCTTTTTCAGGCCATAGTGGTCATGATCCAGAATCTGCTGCGCCTTGGCAATATCCAGATCGTCTTCCGTAAAGGTATTCCAGGGCAGATCCAGGCAGGTGTCCAGATAGGTGCGGATCACCGTCGCCTCCTGGTTGCTGCCCTGCATCTTGGCCAGACGGTCCACCTCTTTCAGCAGCTTCTGCTCACTGTCTGCTTCCAGATGAAGTGCCAGAATCCGGCGGCGGTAGTCTTCCGCCTCAGCGTGGGTGTCATCTCCCTCCCCCAGTTCGCTGCTGATGATGTTCAGCTGCTCGTGGAGATAGTAGTCCCGCTGGTTTTTATCCATCGACTCGTTGACCTTGTCGTTGATCTCCTTTTCGATCTGCAGGACCTGGCATTCCCGGCGCAGCAGCTCGATGAGCTTCTCCAGCCGGCCGGTGAGGGTTCCCTCATCCATGACCGCCTGCTTGTCCTCATACCGGAGCAGCAGGTTGGCCGGGACATACTCGCTCAGGAACACCGGGTCATCGCTGGAGACAATGGCAAAGACCACATCCTTGGCCAGGCGCTGGTTCAGTGCCAGATATTCATCAAAGATATTTTTCAGGCTGCGGACCAGGGCATCGGTCTGGAGGGAGTTTTCCTCCTTGGCGCCCCGGACCGGTGCCTGCTGGACAGCTGCCAGCAGGAACTTGCCGTCCTCGTCCAGGTCAGTCATTTTGGCGCGGTACTTGCCTTCCACCAGAACCCGCACCAGGTCATCCGAGACCCGCAGCACCTGCTTGATCTCGGCCACTACGCCATAAGTAAACAGGTCGTCGCGGGTGGGCTCATCGGTGTCCATCTTCTTCTGGGCGACCAGAAATACATTGGAATTGTTGCTCATCGCCCACTCGATGGCGGCGATGCTTTTTTCACGGCCCACCTCAAAATGGACCAGATTGTTTGGGAAGACCACCAGCCCCCGCAGGGCAATGGCAGGAAGATGGAGGGTCTGACGCTCCACCTTGATTGTTACTTTCTCAGACATTGTGAACCTCCCAAAGCTGTGCCCCAGTATCGCGATGGGCACAGCCTTTGTCCTCTAGGCAGGGCACTGGCCCTGCTCCTGTATTATAGCCGGTTGCGGCTGCAGTTGCAACGGGTCCCACTGGTTTTGCCAGCGATGAACCCCTGCAAAGATTTTCCATCCGCCGCAAAATGGTTTATTCCTTGTTTCTCTCTCTTACATTATAACCCAGCTTGTCCAGTGCCGGCAGCAAAGCCCGCAGGATCAGGGCGGTCAGAGCCCCCATCACCAGGCCCAGCACCAGCATCACCGGCGCATAGTAGAAGGAAAGGGCAGAAGAAATAATGACCCCTGCCCCCAGCAGCTGGCCCACATTGTGGCCAAAAGCGCCGCAGACCGACAGAATAAACCAGGTGGGATGCACCGGCAGCACATCATACAAAAGCCACATCACCAGCAGCGAGAGCATACCTCCGCACAGGGAGAGAAAGCCTGCCGTAGGCCCGGACACCAGAAAGACAAACAGCGCTTTCAGCAGATCCAGGATCAGAGCCTGTTTCGGCCCCATAAACAGCAGGCCATACATCACCACAATGTTGGCAAGGCCCAGTTTCATGCCGGGCAAAAGGCCCGGTATGGTAAGGGTCCCTTCTGCAAAAGAGAGGGCCATGGCCAGGGCAAAAAGCATGCCCGACAGGGCAATTTGTTTGGCTTTACTTCTCTGCTGCCTGCGCATGGTTTTCCTCCTGCAAAAGTTTATGCTCCAGTGTTCTCATTGGATTCCAGTGAATGTTCATACTGTTCCTGTTCCTCAACGGCAGCCTCCCAGGCTGCGAACAGTTCCTCCTGATGGAACCGCAGATCCTCCAGTTCGTCGCTCTTTTGGCGCAGCAGCTGGGGGTCGTTGTAGACCTCCGGAGAGTTGATCTCGTTGTCCAGCTCCACTTCCCGGGCGCCGCACTTCTCCATCTCTTCCTCGCAGGCTTTAATTTTGGCCCGCAGTTCGGCCCGGCGGCGGCGCTGCTCTTTACCGTAGCCAGCCTTGACGGCGGCGTCTGTCTTTTCCGGCACTGCGGCGGCAGCCGTGCTGCGGCCCATCAGGGCATCGTAATTGGGGTAAATGGTGGCCTTGCCATTTTCCAGATAGAGGATCGGGCAGGCCAGGCTGTTCATCAGGTGGCGGTCATGGGTCACCAGCAGCAGGGTTCCTGTATAGGCCATCAGGGCCTCGGTCAGGTTTTCCCGGGTGTAGATATCCAGGTGGTTGGTGGGCTCGTCCAGAAACAGCAGGTTGGGCCGTTCCAGCACAATCTCAGCAAAGCGGAGCCGGGCCAGTTCGCCGCCCGACAGAGAGGCACAGTCCTTGAACACCGTCTCTCCACGGAAGCCCAGCCGGGCCAGATGGCTCCGGACTTCCAGCTCGGTCATCTGGGGATACTTGTCCCAGATTGCGTCGATCACCCGGCCTGCACCGGCACGGTGCTGCTGCTGCTCAAAAATACTGGGCCGGGCGCCGGTTCCCAGACGGACCATGCCCCCCGAGGGACGCCGTTTGCCATCCAGTACCTGCATCAGGGTGGATTTGCCGGCGCCGTTGGGCCCTGCAATCACCAGCCGCTGGCCCCGGCATACCGTATAGGTAAAGGGCTCCAGCAGCACCCGGTCCCCGATCCGGACCGTCAGGTTCTTCATGATGACCAGTTCGTTCCAGGGCTCCACATCGTATTCAAAGCGGAACTTCAGCTTGTTGGTCTCGTCCTTGGGGGCCTCGGTGATCTCCAGCTTTTCAAGCTGCTTGCGGCGGCTCTGGGCCATCTTGGTGGTGGAAGCCCGCACCAGGTTCTTGTCGATATAGTCCTGCAGTTTTTCGGCCAGGGCCACATCGGCGTCGTGCTGCTTTTGACGCAGGGCATCCGCCGCCTCTTTCTGGGGCAGATAGGCCGAAAAATTGCCCTTGTAAACCGTCATGGTGTGCCCGGAAACTTCCCAGATTTTGGTGCACACATTATCCAGGAAATAGCGGTCATGGCTGACCACCAGAACTGCACCGGAGTAGCTGCGGAGATAATTTTCCAGCCACTCCATGGTGGCAAAGTCCAGATGGTTGGTGGGCTCGTCCAGAATCAGGATATCCGGCTTTTCCAGCAGCAGCTTGGCAATCCGCAGCCGGGTCAGCTCGCCGCCCGACAGAACACCTACATTCTTGGTCCAGGTGTCCTGAGGGAATCCCATGCCTCCCAGCACCTTTTTGATATTCACATCCATATTATAGCCATCAGCGGCATCCACCACCGCCTGCAGGGCAGCGTGCTGCTCCAACAGGGCCGGATCCGACTGCACAGCCATTTTCTTTTCTAGCACCTGCATCTGCGCCATGGCATCCAGTACCGGCGCAAAGGTCGAGCGCATTTCACCGTAGACATCCAGCGTAGCATCCAGTTTGGCGTTCTGGGCCAGATACCCCAGCGTGACGCCGTGGGTCAAGCTGAACTCGCCGCTGTAGTCGGTGTATTCCCCGGTCAGGATCTTCAGGAGGGTGGTCTTGCCCGCGCCGTTCTGGCCCACAATGCCGATGCGGTCCTCCCGCTCGACGCTGGCCGTCACGTCCTGCAGCACGATCTTTTCCCCAAAGGTCTTGCCGATATGTTCCAGATTCATCAACATCGTTTTCTTCCCCACACTTCACGTCAGGATCCGGAATACAGTGCCCGGAATCCTCAGATCTGATGGCGCCGGTTTTTCTGTCCCACCCGGGCCAGTTCGTCCGGCTCCATGACAATCGGATACAGCTGTTCCAGGTCATCAATTTCATAGGTCGGGCTCACCTGGCCCGGATTCTCCGCATGGTTCCGATTCAGCCAGCAGGTGTCCAGGCCCGCATTGATGCCGCCCTGAATGTCGCTGGAGAGGCTGTCGCCCACCACCAGAACGTGTTCGCGGTTCTCCACCCCGAGCGTTTTGAGGGCAGCGTCAAAAATCTTACGGTTGGGCTTTTCACTGTCAGCCCGCTCAGAAACAAAGACCTCTTCCATGAAATCCGCGATGCCTGACTCTTTCACCCGCCGGCTTTGCACCTTGTCAAAGCCATTGGTGACAATGGCCATGGTGGCCACTTCTGCCAGTTCGTGGAGCACATCCAGAACATTGCCAGGCATCAAATCCGGGTGGGTAGCCAGCTTGCCCAGGTAGGCACGGTTCATTTCTGCCCCGTTGCCCTCTTTGCCAATTTCTTTCAAAAACCGGGTGAACCGCTCATTCATCAATTTCTCCCGGCGGATTTGGCCCTTTTCCAACTGACGCCACAGTCCCTCGTTGATCTCGCGGTATTTCTGGATCGTCTCGTTGGACGGCTCAATGTCATACTGAGTCAGTGTTTCGATCAGAGCTTTATTCTCTGCCATATCGAAATCCAGCAGGGTATTGTCTGCATCAAACAGTATGCAGTAATATTTTGCCATACCTTTCCCTCTTTTCTCTTGGAGTTCCTTTACAAGGCAAAGCCAGCTCCGTTCACGCAGAGCTGGCCCTGTCGTATCATACATTTATGATCTCGTACCCGCCCGCATCATCGGTCTGCTGGGGCTGGTTGTCAATACAGCGGCGCTGGGCCGGGGGTTCCGGTGTTTCGCCGCCGCAGCCGCAGCCTGGATCTTCCTGTTCTGCGGAGCCCGGGTCAACAATCTCCCACTCCATCTCGTAGAAATCCACGCTGCCGTCTGTCACATTGCCGCAGCCAGCCTGGCTGACGACAAATTCGTCTTGCTGCATCATTGGGGTCCTCCTCTCTCCTTTGGGCTATATCCCAGCCTATGCAGGCAGGAGACAGAAGGTGTCCGGTTGTTTACTCCACCCGGAACAGCCCATCCATTACTGCGTCCAGGGTGCCATCCGAATCCTCACGGGATGTGCTGGAAGAAGCGGTGCTGGAAGAAGACGATGTGCTGGGTTTGGAAGTTGTCGGCTCTTCATTGATTGCAGAGCTTGAACCCGAGGAGCTGCTGGCAGCAGGCTTGCTGCTGGAGCTGGAAGAGCTGCTGGATTCCGGTTTGCTGCTGGAGCTGGAGGAACCAGCGGACTCCGTCTTGCTGGAGCTGGAGGAAGAACTGCTGGAAGAGGCTGCTGCCTCCTCAGAAGGCTCTTCCTTCTCCGAAGAGGAACTGGAAGAACTGCTGGATTCCGGCTTGCTGCTGGAGCTGGAAGAACTGGAAGAGCTGCCCGAGCTTACTCCCTTGTCAAAGGAGACATGCAGGGTGTTGCTGGTCACCTGGCTGTCGTTGTAAGTGACAACGGCGTAGACGCTGTAGGTCTCATTGGCCAGCACAGGATCCACCACGAAGGTGATGGAAGTCTTGCCGGCAGCCTCCTTGGATTCAACGCCGTTGACATACCAGTGCAGGTTTTCCGCCTTGGCATACTTGCCGCTGAGTTTTGCCTTAAAGGTGTAGTTCATGCCCAGAACGCCGGAGCCCTCGCCCGAAATTTCAACCGATGCGCTGGAAAAGACTGCGGTCACGTCCAGGTTCTGCTTGAAGGCGCTGTCGGTGCGGGTACGGGAGGTAACGCCGTCGCTCCAGTTGACGAAGAAATAGCCATCAGCGGGCACAGCCGTCACAGTAACCGACTGGTCTGCCGTCACATTGAAGCTGAGGGATGTCTCACCCGAAGTATCGCCGCTGGTCAGAGTGCCGCCAGTATGGTCGATCCGGTAATGGGCCTCAAAAGTCTCCCCTTCCTCTACAGCTTCCGAGGAGCTGGAGGTCACAGGATCGCTGGGATTGCTGGTGTACTCCAGGGTCCGGGTGGGGATGTTGCTGGTATCGGGGCGGCGGTCCTCCGTCTCGTAGGCATGAGTGGTCAGGTAGTTCAAAACTGCCTTCAGGCCGCTGCTCTTGAGGTGAATATCGCCGCTGATATAGTAATCATCCTTGCCGAAGCCGGTGGCAGAGTCCTTCAGGACCTCTGCGCTGTTGAGGAATTTAACCCCCAGATTCTCGCACATGGTCAGCAGTGCCATGTTGAGGTCATCAATCTTCTCCTGAGACACAGAAGGATAGTTGGAATGATCCTGGGGGACCGGCGGAATGGTATTGACAATGATATCAGTATAAGGATAGCTCGACTGGATGTCCTGGATCAGCTGGGTATAGTGTTCGATGAAGGTCTCCACTTCCATGCCGTTATCGTTGGTCCCCAGGGTGATAACCACACGGCGGGGCTTCATCATGGCCACAGCCTGGGCCATGGTGTAGCGCTGGTCAGTACCTTTGAAGGTGACCAGCTCCTCCGAAATGGCATCCTGGATGCCGATCCCTTCTTTGGCGCAGAACTGCTGCAGGGTAATCAAGCCGTTGTTGTACAAGCGGACCGTATTGGAATCACCCAGGAACAAGGTTTCATCCAGATAGGTCTGGCCAGCGTCATCGGTTTCGGTCAACAGGGCTGCGGACTGAGTGTTGACCTGATAATGGGTGGCCAGATCGTCCGGCTCTTCTACTTGCTGGACCTCGCCGGCGCCGGTGCCGCCGCCCTTGGTATTCAGCAGCACATAGGTGACGCTGGCCGTAATCAGAATAGCCAGTGCGCAGATGGCGCACACAAAAACTGCCTGTTTCTGGATCGGTGTCATAGATTGTGAATTTCGACTCATCGTAACTTCCCCATCTCTCCGTCAGACCGACTCTCCCACCAGGAGGTCTGCCAGTTGTTTGCAGCTTGCAGCATACAGTTTTGGACTGAAGGGTGCAAGTTCTTCCTTGCTGCCGTAGCCATACAGCACGGCAGCCGCATCCAGCCCGCAGGCTGCTGCGCCGCGCATATCATCGTTTCGGTCTCCTACCATCAGAGCCCGTTTGCCATGCATCAGAGGCTGATCCAGTACAAACCGAATTACATCGGTTTTGGTATCGCGGCTCTGATCCATCGAAGCGCCCCCAATCAGATCCAGCAGCGGCGCAAGGCCCTGTTCTTCCAGAATCGGCGTTACCACCTGGATCGGCTTGGAAGTCGCTGTACAGAGGGTCAGCCCTGCGGCTCTGAGCCTGCGTAGCATCTCTTCTGCCCCGGGATAAGGTTTGCACATGTGGCATCCCGTGACCGCATAACTGTCTCGATACAGATTGGTGGCCCGCTCGATTTCTTCCTCGCTGGCGTAGTACTCAGCGAAGGTCTTGCGCAGGGGCGGGCCAACATAACGCATCAGATCCACACCGGTGATGTCTGTCCCCATGGTGTGAAAGACCTCACGCAGTGTAAAAAGAATCCCTGGGGCGGAATCCAACAGGGTTCCATCCACATCCAGCAGGACAGCATCGTAAGGTAACAAACGGCGCTCCTCCTTTGATTGTTATAGATATACAGTAGGTAGTATAGCACAATTTGTGCCATCGGGCAATTCCGGAACGCCATTTTAACGAATTTTCCATTTTTCCCCTGGCAATGGACAGCACAAAATGCCCGCCCCGGGCATCGGGGCGGGCATTCGGTCGGCTTTCAGTACGGCGGACTCAGCAGACGGGGTCTGTCTCCTCTGCGCAGCAGCCATCGCTGTCATAGGACAGGTTGTTGGTCACGAACTCCAGCTTATCCTTCAGCACCAGCTCCAGGTTGGCCACAGCGTGCACCATATTGGTGGCAGAGTCATTGATCTCCAGCAGCTTGCACAGGTCGATGCCGTCCATATTCAGAGCCGTTTTCATCTTCTGGCTCTCTGCACAGAGGATGTAGCTCAGGGCGCCCTCCTGCATCGCGATACTCTCGAACAGGTCCAGCACAACCTGGTGCAGAGAACGGGCCTCGATCTTGGGGCAGCTGGCAGTATAATTGGTCATAGTGGGTATCCTCCCTTTCATCTGTTTTGGATACGCCAGTCTATGCCGCCCCAGCCCCAGGTGTGCGCCCCTTACTTTTCCTTGGATTCCTCCAGACGCTGGATGATGGTCTGATAGCCGCCGGCACCATACTGGATGCAGCGGTTGATCCGGCTGATGGTGGCAGTGCTGATTTCGGCCGATTTGACAATCTGCTCATAGGTCTTGCCCTCCAGCAGAAGCTTGGCAGCCTCCAGACGCTGGG
>OERG01000051.1_pt1 | contig 31149 bp, 31 predicted proteins | sample 1539951 | NCBI WGS metagenome assembly OERG01 (sample SAMEA3891870, study PRJEB23780) | metagenome | biome: terrestrial biome; feature: animal house; material: Caecal content | place: Italy | collected 2015-05-05
ACACCCCTTTTGCTATTCAGTATAACATACTGTCTAACAAATGGGGTGCAATTCACCATTAACAATGGCAGGTTTTTTGTGTTTTTATAAAATGGGTGTCCTAGAAGCAATCGCGCCCTCATACCAAGTGACGCGGAAGGGATAGTTATTTATGCGGACATCAATGCCAAGTTGAGATAATAGATTGCTGAAACCAACGGCAAGGTCTAAATCATGTGTGCGCTGTGCAATGGAAATTTTCATATTGCCATTGTAGGAGGAAATTAACATAGCACAGGGCTGGCACGCACAAGGCAGGACAGCACCATAATCGAGCACATACGGCTTCATAGATTCCGGTACGCGGAATTCTCCCACATTGGTAATCAGGAAACTGTCTTCAAGTACAAAGTTTTTGGACATTTTGCTTGCTTCGGCTATTTTTTCCATCAACGGGATGTCGCGTTCGTGCAGTTCGCGGCAGGCATCGCTGGCGCGTTTGGCGCGGAACAACAGCAATTCAGGTGCCATTTGCTCTTTTAAGAATGCTTTGGTACGTTTGCACACCTCGTCCAGCGGCAGTTGGTCGTATTCTGTCTCGTAGGGCAAGTCCAGAAAACAGATAAAATAGCGCGTGGTTGCGCTGGGGATATAGGGGCGCAGGTCAACCGGAATTTGGGAAATAACTGGCGCTTGACTGTCCGCACCAAATTTACTGCGGAATGTGCGGCTGAACAGCGGAGCAATCACACTCAGGGGGCTTGCGCCCATCGACTTAGCGGCGCGGTGCAGCTGCTCGAAGGGGAAGATGATTTCGCTGATAACTTCGGGGCGGTCGCCCAAATCAGTTAATGCGTCGGCGTGCAGAGCAGGGGGCTTTTGATAGATGCCCTGGCTGGAGTAAGATTCGGCCAGATGTTGATAGGCGTCCTCGCTCTCACCAACCGTATACACCGAGTCCAAACCGCGTACTGTGCCGTCATTTTCGACCGGTTTGCCACAGAGCTTTAAGTAGTTGAACAGCACACAGCGGATAAATTCTTCAAATCCGCGGCCATCAGAAGTGCTGTGTTGATATTCCATGTAAATTTTGTCGTCTTGGTAGCCGACCAGAAATAGATAGCCGTGCGTGTCAGAAGTGCCGATAACATAGCGCGTCCAAACGCCGTCAAAGGGGAGAACCACCGGTTCTTCTACATTGAGCCGGTAACGAAGCTGGGTTTCGGTTGCTTCAATGCGCAGCATCATGTGTGGAAAACGCAGCAAGGCGGTTTTGACCGCTTCTTTGAGCACATCTGGGCGTACCCGCTCGGACATCTGGATGGTGTGGCGCGGTACACAGGCGCAGTCGTTGGGGGTGCAATAGAGAAATATTTTTCCATAGCTATCCGTGCGAAGATAGGGATGGTTGATAACATCATTTAATTCCATAGGGATGCCTCCTTGTGACATGTGGGTGCAACGTCCCACATTTGCAATCATCGGTTTCACCTGGCAGATAATAAGAGCTGCCGGGGTAACAAAATTTTATTTGCTAATCTAATTATACTGCGTCTGAATGGGATGGTCAATCATGCAACACAGATGTGTGATAAAAACACCCGCCCACACAGGTGGGCGGGAGAAAACAGGAAATCGTTACAGAACCAATTCGTTCAAGATGAAATTACAAAGCCGTTCGGTTGCATCAGGGTGCGCAATCGCGTGCATGGTTTCACGGACTGTGCGCAGGCGCTGCGGGCTTTTAAACAGGTGATACACCGCTTCATCGACCGGAAAAGTCTTGGTTACAAGGCAAGCCATGCCATTATTGAGCAAAAATTCAACATTGCGTTCCTCATGGCCGGGAATGGGGTTGACCAGAATCATAGGCAGATTTTTTGCAAGTGCTTCGGATACGGTCAAGCCGCCGGGCTTGGTGATAATGCAGTCCGCTGCACTCATCATTTCCTCTACATTGGTTACAAAACCATAGGGATATAAGGTGCATGGGCCGTGCAGTTGCTCCTTCATATTGAGCATCTCGGCATACTGTTTTTTGTTGTTGCCGCAGACGACCATGAGCTGAAATGGCATGTTGCAAAGTTCAAGCTGTTGGATTAGTTTTTTGTTGTCCGAGTACCCCATACTGCCGCCCATCATCAGGATAGTGGGGCGGTCGAGCGCCAGTCCAAGCCGGTTGCGTGCCTCTTCGGGGGAGATGGGCTGGTTGAATTTGGGGTGAATGGGGATGCCGAACGGCAAAATACGCGAAGCGGCGATTCCTTTTTTCAGTGCGCGATGGGTCAGCAGTTCACTTGCCGTGACGATAAATTCAATTCGGGGCACTTCCTCCCAGTAGGGGTGCAGGGTATAGTCGGTGATGATGCCGATGGCAGGTGCGGACAGCAGATAGCGCTTTTTCAGGTCGTCCACAAGCTGTGCGGCAAACACATGGGTGCACACAATCGCATCGGGGGCGAAGTCGTTGACCACGCGCGCAAACTTGGTGGCGCCCAGCGCGTTTACAATATTGATGATGGACATACGGGTTGAGAAGTAACCCGTGCCACGGTTTTCGGCCAGCAGATAGGCAAGCCGGTACAGTTCCTGAGTGTGTTTGGAGGTGAACAGGTATCCTTTATCAATCGTTTCCTTGACAATCTTGCTGATATAGGCGTATACATCCACCGTTTCGACAACGGCTCCTCGTTCGCGCAGCATGTCGGACACTGCTTTTGCCGTTGCATGGTGACCAAATCCCGCAGTCACCGATAAAATCATAACACGCATTGCATTATACTCCTTTGATGATTCAAAACAATTTCTATTCTATCGCATCTTGGAGTCGGTTGCAAGCGACAAACTTCACGAAACTGCGTGTGGTTGGGTAAGTCTATGGTATTCTGCCAGTACCCGCCGTTCCAGTTCTTCGCGCACCAGCGGGCCGACCGGATGCACGATATCATGATAACGGCCATCCGGCGTGCGGCGAGCCGGCATAGCAAGGAACAGGTGGTCGTCGCCTGCAATGACTTTGATATCATGCACAGCAAACACACCGTCAAAGGTAACCGATACCAGTGCGCGCAGACGACCCTGCGCGGGAAAGCGTCGGAATTTAATCTCGGTAATCTCCATAAAAGCTGTCTCCTTTTCTTGTCTGAGTTTTGGTTGCCAGAATGATGTTCCTGCTTGATATTCTGCCTGCTTTCTCATATAATAATACATAGACAAAATTTAATTTATTGGAGGCTATACGAATGGAATTGTCCATCAAGCCCTATATTCAAAATAAAAAAACCATTCATCTGGTCGGTATCGGCGGCGTGTCGATGAACTCATTGGGCGAATTGTTGCTCAGTATGGGTGTGCCGGTGACCGGTTCCGACCGCGCCCATTCAGCCGTGACCGAGCGGCTGGAACGCTTGGGAGCGGTGATTCACTATGCACATGAAGCGTCAAACGTCGATGGCGCGGCGCTGGTCATTCGCACAGCGGCGGTACATGACGATAACCCCGAAATTGCCCGCGCGCATGAGCTGGGAATACCGGTCATGGAACGTGCACAGGCTTGGGGATGCCTGATGACCGATTATAAGGACGTTATCTGCCTGTCGGGTACACACGGCAAAACCACGACCACTTCTATGATGACGCTGATTGCCATGCAAGCGGCGCTTGACCCGACAGTTATGGTGGGCAGCAATTTGCCTGCGATTGGTGGTACTCTGCGCATCGGGGGGCACGGCTGCTTTGTGGCCGAATCGTGTGAGTATTGCAACTCGTTTTTGTCGTTTGCTCCCACCATTGCGGTCGTGCTCAATGTCGAGGCCGACCACTTGGACTTCTTTAAAGATTTGGATGATATCATCCATTCGTTCCATGAATTTTGCCTGCTGACGCCGGAAAATGGATTGGTTGTTGTCAATGGCGATGATGAACACGCGCTCAAGGCCGTTGAGGGCGTGGAACGCAAGGTTTTGCGCTTTGGCGAATCGGAAGGCTGCAATGTTCGCCCGCAAAATATTACGGTCGATAACGGCTATTATCGGTTTGATGTTGAAGTGGATGGGCAATTCTATGCACATGTGGAATTATCGGTACCCGGACGGCATAATATGATGAATGCACTGGCTTGTTGTGCAGCTTCCTGGTTCCTTCATGTACCCGGACAACAGGCCGCCGCAGGGCTGAACCAGTTCAAGGGTTCGTCGCGCCGGTTTGAACTGACCGGCCGCATGGCAAGCGGAGCGCTGGTGGTAGACGATTACGCCCACCATCCCTCTGAAATGCGTGCGACACTGGATACCGCGCGGCAGATGAATTTTAAGCGCATTTTCTGTGCCTTCCAGCCGCACACCTACACGCGCACCAAGGCATTGTTTGATGAATTTGTGCAGGCGCTCAAGCTGTGCGACCAAGCTGTTTTGGCACCTATTTATGCGGCACGCGAACAAAACACGATTGGGATTTACGCTTCGGATTTGGCAAAAGAAATTCCGGGAGCGCGTAGCTTTGAATCGTTCGAGCAGATTGCCGACTATTTGCGAAGCGAAGCAAAAGAAGGAGATTTGGTTCTGACGATGGGAGCCGGCGACATCTATCGCGTGGGAAAAATGTTGATAGAATCATAAAAAATAGCACGATTTTTTGTTTTCACACGTCTGGATACGATACTGTCCGGCGTGTGAAAAATTTTGCACGGATGGTTGACAATTTGCATAATCTGTGCCATAATAGCCATAGAAACATTATGCAAGTTTCACATAGAATGGAGGGTTCCTTATGGCAAGTAATCTCATCATTACCATCGGCAGACAATATGGTTCGGGCGGTCGTGAAATTGGTCGAAAGCTCGCACTGCGTCTGGGAATCCCGTTCTATGACCGGGAACTGATTTCTCGTGCAGCAAAGAAAACTGGTTTCAGCGAAGATTTGTTTGAGCAGCTTGATAAGCGTGCAACCAACAGCTTGCTGTATTCGCTCACCATGTTCGGCTCGACCGGACTGAACGGTATGTCTTTGACCGACCAACTCTTTTTGGCACAGGCCAATATTATCCGCGAGATTGCCGACAGTGGCCCGGCCGTTTTAGTCGGACGCTGCGCCGACCATGTACTGCGTGAGTACGATAACCGGTTTGATTTCTTTATTACAGGCTCGCTGGACGACCGCTTACAGCGCATCCAGACCCACGATGATTATGAGTTGTCGGGCAAGTCGCCGCGTGCCGCACTGGAAAAAATGGATAAACAGCGTTCTACCTATTATAATTATTATACAGGCAAGGTATGGGGCAAGAGCGACCACTATGATTTATGTATCAATGCGGGTCGTCTGGGGGTCGATGGCGCGATGGAGGTTATTTTAACCTACGTCAACGCATTGAAAAAGTAAGCCGCATACCAAGAGGGAAAGAAAAAAGTGAGAGAAGGGGAAGCCGACACAGGATTCATTCTGTGTCGGCTTTTCGGTTATAGAGCAAAAAGAAAAGCCGGACAAATGTCCGGCTTTTTGATATCGGGTCAGTGGAGCTAGGATTCAGGGTTCTTTTTCAGCATTTTCAGCGTGTAATCGTGCAGTGTTTCCCGGCGCAATTCATCCAAAGAAAACAGTTCGGAAAACAGCACATCCACCATAACCAGAATCGGGAACTGGGGGGAGATGACCTTGCTGTGTTCTAAATATTCTTTGACCGAGAACAGCATGATTTCATCGCAGTAGTTGCGAAATTCCGGCTTGACGTGTGCGGTCATTAACATAGTAAAGGCACCGCATCGTTTGGCAGCAACCAGAGATTGCAGCACTTCTTTGGTTTTGGCACTGACGCTGATGCCAATAACCGCGCAGTCGGGATTGAGCAGTACCGAGTTCATCTGCATAATATGGGTGTCGGTAATGGCTTCGATGTTTAAGCCAATGCGCATAAATCGAATACGCATTTCCATCGCGACCAAGCCTGAACTGCCGCGCCCATAAACATAAATATGTTTTTTGTCCGCGAGTGTCTGTGCAATACGCTGTACTTGTTGCTCGTCAATCAGGGAGTAGCTTTTGTTGAGTAATTCCTGATAGGTGTGCAGAACGGTGTTCATGTGCCCGCTGGTGGGCGTGCTGTGTGTGCTCAGACTGCCGTTTTTGTAGTAAATCAGAAATTCTCGATAGCCGGTATAGCCGCATTTTTGTGCAAAGCGGGACAAGGAAGCCTCAGAAACATATAGTTGCTTAGCCACTGATTTGGCTGAAAGGTCACCGGTTGGGCGTTTGCGGATAAAAAAATCTGCAATATTTTTTTCAAGCGGGGTTAGATTTTCGTAGTTGGCTTCAATGCGGGGGATGATGTTGTTTTCGTGCCGTACGGGTTCTTGTGCCGTCAACGTGTGTTCCAGATGTTTCATCTTTGTTCCCTTTCCCCGAGCCGAAATGCAATCCCGGCTGTGCCTGCACTCTAAAGGGAATCAGACAGGCGGCATAAAGGTCGCTTGTAATCCCTAATTTTTGGTAATTCTGTATTTAAGTATAACAGCTTCACACGCTATTTCAATGCTTTCACCGATTCTGAAAGGAATTTTAGAATGTTGGTCATTTTACACGGTTTTTAATGAGTTAAAACGGTGATACAGATAAAAAATCACGAGGAACATGAAAGTACTTTCGCGTTCCTCGTGATAGATTGAAATATTGAAAGTGGATGATTGATACTATGCTGCAACCACGGTCGTTTTTAACAGTAGGTCGTGCGCCAATTCTCCATTGGGATTACGCTGGATGATGAGCAGATAAATCACATAGTAAACGATGGAAAATGGAATAAACAGCGGCGCAAAAGAAATTTTAACCAGACATTCCCGCAAAAAACTTTGCCAGTAAGTGCGGTTTTTCCCGCTTTTGTTGACAACACGCAGACGCATCAATTTTTGTCCAATGGTCTGACCGCCGCATTTGGTGGGAATGTAACAGGTGAGCAGGATGACCGTGATAAACGCGCACACCAGCATGAGGGTGGCTTGACTTTGCGTTTCCGGATTGAGGTAAAAGACATTGGCACAAAAGGCGTAGATACCGCCCAGACCAGCAACCAGTAGATAATCAATCGCGTAAGACACAATTTTTTTGAATAGCAATTTCATATGTGTTTCCCCTCATGCAGTATGTTTACAGGAATGAAAGCGGGGATGCCGGATGATTTTTCCGGCATCCCCTGACCATCAATCCGCTACTCCAAGGATATCATTGATTTCGTTTTTATACAAGATGGCTTTTGCGCCATAGATGGCCTGAATACCGCCTTGTACATCGAGGACAGCGGTTGCGCCCACTTTTTTGAGCGTCTCTTTATCGACCTTGCTGCTGTCCTTGACGGCAACACGCAAGCGGGTGATGCAGGCATCGACGTCTTCGATGTTTTCACGACCGCCCAGTGCTTCCAGAATAATGGCAGCGTCAGCGCGCAGAGACGACTTGGTTTCAACCTTGACTTCACCGTCTTCATCATCATCGCCGCGGCCGGGCGTTGCAATGTTGAACTTGGTGATGGCAAAGCGGAACACGAAATAATACAGAACTGCCCAGACAGCGCCGACTGGAAGTTCCAGAATCCAGTTGGTTTTGTCGTTGCCTTGCAGCACGCCAAACAGCAGGAAGTCGATGATACCGCCTGAGAACGTGTTGCCGATAGAGATGTTGAGCACGTCGGCTACGAAGAAGGACAGACCGTCCAGCAGCGAGTGAACCACATACAGCGGCGGGCATACGAACAGGAACATGAATTCACACGGCTCGGTGATACCGGTGATGAAGGAGGTCAGCGCAACGCCGAGGAAAATGCCCTTATATTTCTTCTTGTCCGGGTTGGTGACACAGTGGTACATTGCCAGACAAGCGGCCGGCAGACCAAACATCATGGTTGCAAAACGACCGGCAAAGAATCGGGTGCCTTCGGTGAATAGGCCGACGTGGTTGGGGTCTGCAAGCTGTGCAAAGAAGATTTTCTGTGCACCAACGACCTGAACGCCGTTGACCAGCTCGGTGCCGCCCAGTTCGGTGTACCAGAACATCGGGTAAATCATGTGGTGCAGGCCGACAGCGCCGCACAGACGCATCAGGAAGCCATAGAAGAAGGTACCGACCGCACCAGCCGATGCAATCAGGTCACCGGTTTGTACGAGCAGTCCCTGAATGGGTGGCCAGATGATATAGAATGCCGCACCGACAAAGATAGCCGAAACCGAAGTAACAATCGGCACAAAGCGCGAGCCGCCGAAAAAGCCCAATGTCTGCGGAAGCTGGATATTTTGATAACGGTTGTGCAGTGTGACCGCAATCAGACCCATGACCAACGCGCCGATAACGCCGGTATCAATCGCATTGCCTTCGGGGTTGAAGATAGACAGCATGGCAGAGATGGTGCCATTCATGACTAGGAAGCCGACGACACCGGCAAGAGCTGCGGTGCCTTTGTCCTTCTTGGCAAGGCCGACACACAGACCGATACACAGCAGCAGCGACAGATTGCCAAAGATGACATTGCCGGCAGCCGACATGATTTGGAAAATGACTTGCAGGAAATAGACATCCAGCATGGGATAGGCCGCAATCGTGGCCTCACTGGAAAACGCACCGCCGATACCAAGCAGCAGGCCGGCTGCTGGCAAAATGGCGATGGGCAGCATGAACGATTTACCGACTTTTTGCAGATATTTGAACATGTACGTTTACCCCTCTTTCTTTAAAACCCCCACAAAGCGCGCGGTAATCTGCTGCGGACGGGTGATGGCACCGCCAACGACCGCACTGAATACCCCACATTCTTCATAGACACGCCGCAAATCTTCGGGCGAGTTTATTTTACCCTCTGCGATGACCGGAACCGTGAGCGTGTCCACGCACTGCTTGAGCAGCGCAAAATTCGGCCCGTCAATTTTTTTGGAGTACGGCGTGTAGCCGCACAGCGTCGTAGAAACCATGTCAAAGCCGATTTCCTGCGCCTTGACACATTCTTCATAGGTGGAACAGTCTGCCATTGCCAAACGGCCTGCCGCATGGATGAGCGCCACCAGTTCCTCAGTGGTTTCCCCATTGGGGCGCTTGCGGTCGGTTGCGTCGAGCGCGATGATTTGGCAGCGGGTGGTCAGCAATTCTTCCACTTCTTTTTTGCTGGCTGTGATGTAAATATCACTGTCCGGGTAATTGCGCTTGATAATGCCAATCATGGGCAGGTCACATACTTCCATGATGGCGTTGATGTCTTCGACCGACTGTGCGCGAATCCCGGCTGCACCGCCCTCTTTGGCGGCAACTGCCATGCGCGACATGATATAACTGGAATGGAGCGGTTCTTCAGGCAGCGCCTGACAGGAAACAATGAGCTTGCCTTTTAGGTTGTCTAGTACCATGATGTTCTCCTTCCTGTGCATCAAAGCGTGATGGTTGCGATGTTGTCCTGTACGGCCTTTACTGTATCTTGTGCGGTAAAGGATATCTGGGGTTCTTTGGGTTCGGTGATACATAGAATAGCTGCGGTTTCCAGTCCCTTGCTGCGCAGGAAATCAAGGTCAGCAGACAGCAGCGGGTCACCAGCAGATACTTTTTGACCGTCCTGTACAAAGGCGGTGAACCCTTCACCTTTAAGGGCAACCGTGTCAATACCGATGTGCAGCAGGAGTTCCTGCCCATCCTCGCTTTTGAGACCAAGTGCATGTTTGGTCGGGAACAGCATGGTAATCATACCATTGACCGGGCTGTAATACTTGCCGTCGTCCGATTCAATCGCAATGCCCGGCCCCATCAATCCGGCAGAGAACATTTCGTCTTTGACATCCTTGAGCGCGATGACCTTACCGGTGGCAAACGCTTTGAGGATAGTCTCTTTCTTTTTCTTCTTGAAAAAGCCCATGGAAAAAAGCCCCCTTCTAAAAATAGATTTTTTGTTGTGCGCCGCTGGCGCATTGGCTTCACATCAGGGTTTGGGCGCGCGCGTATTTCGATTGCAATCTTACTCGGCTTTTGTGAAGTAATTGACTACATTTTAACGCATATATAGCGAAAAGCAAGCGATTTTGAGCATTTAGAAAGCGGTTTCAAATTCCGCAGCTTTTTGACAGAAAAGGGAAAAAAACTGAAAGTGCTTTCGGGTTGGGCGCATTGAAAAAGAACCGGCAAGGATGCGTGAACGCATCTTTGCCGGTTCTTTTGAAAGAAGTAGAAAGAAATTATTTTTTAAGAACAGGGGTGGAAATGGGCTGTACAGCAACCGGGCGCATGACTTGACGAAGTGGTGCCCAGATGACCGAGGCAATGCCGAAATCGACCATAGAGTGAATGACCGTGCCAACGCCAACCAACAGAACGACGCTTACAAAGAAGCCCTTGGCTTCATAAGCAGCCATAGAGCCGCCGAAGTACAGCGGTACCACCACGAGCACTTCACATACGCCGTGTACAATACCAATCAAAAAGCTGAACAGCAGGTTTTGCGGCTTGGCAGGATGTAAAGCGGCTTCGGGGTGCTTTTGGATGTAGCACGCGCCGAGAACGGCAAATACAACCTGACTGGCTGCACGCAGCACAACTGGAAGCGTGAATCCGGCGAGGAAAAATCCGAGTGTCGTACCGACGGAAACCGCAACGGCAACACCGGGAGAGACAAACATAGCAAGAAACAGTGCGACGTGGCTGGCGAGTGTGAACGAAGCCGGGTCAAGCTGAATCTTGATGGGGGAGAACATGGGAATGAGGATGCCGACGGCGCACAACAGTGCGGCGACGACCATGCGGTAAAGTTTTTGACTGGACATAATAGAGACTCCTTTTTCTGTAAGAACAACCAATCGGTGTCGGGCACCGAACTGTAAACTATCATATCAGATATATGGATAGGTGTCAAGACAGAAAACTGGACAACAAAACGCGACCGTACAAACGGCCGCGTAAACATTTTATTTTGAGAGCAACAGCCCTTTTTCTTGTAATGCGGTTAAAATGCGGGCTTGTACCTGCTCATTGGGGCAGCGCAGGCGATGCAAATGGATACCGCCGGTCAGGTTGCATAGTGGGCGCGCCTGTTCGGTTTGCAGTTTGTGCAAAAAGGCGTCGGCGTCAAATCGGGAAAAGATATGCAGCGGCGCGCAGATTTGCCCGTAAATCGAGTGCTCAACCGTTACATCAATCAACGCACCACCTAAATCCACAACCGTGTACAATTCTTCCGCCAAACGGTCGTCGCTGTGTTCACAGACAATGCTGGTTTCCAAATAAGTTTGTTTGGAGGGGCGCTCCAACACATAGCCGCGCGGGGTGGCTGTGATGGCAATGCCAGCCGCGCGCAACAGTGCAATATCGCCCACAATAATTTGACGGCTGACCGAGAACAGGGCAGCGAGTGCGGTTGCCGGAAGCGGCTTATCTGCCTGCTGTAATTGCTGCACAATTTTTTCACGCCGGGTGGCCGCATTCATGTTCCATGTCTCCCTTTCGATAAAATAGTATAAAGATACTATAACAGAAATCCAGACCGGGTGCAAGGTGAGGGGACAAAAGAAAAAAGGACGCAAGATGCGCCCTATAAGAGTTTATATGTAAGAGTAGAATTAACCAATCAAATAGACATCTGCGGTGTCAATGCCGAGTGCGTATGCTTGGTCATGTTCACTAACCGCAATGTCGATTTTATTGCCCTTGATGGCACCGCCGATATCTTCGGCGACGAAAACACCGTAACCATCAATATAAACACGGCTGCCCAGCGGGATAATGCTGGAGTCTACGGCAATGGTGCGGCCTTCGGTGACCGTTGTGCCCATCTTGGTCTTACCGGAAAAGCTCTCGCCGCAGCACTGTGCGCAAGGGCAGTAGAAGGACAGACGGAACGAACCGAGGTCTTTAAAGTTCTGCTGAATGGAAGCATCAGCCGCCAGCTCGGAGGATTTGGCAACCGTGCGCGGTACGATATCGCCCGATTTGATTTGCTCGATGCGGTTAGAAGCAACAGCCGTCGCAACGGGAGCCGAAGCAGCGATAGCCGAAGTGTTCTGGACGGTTGCAGAAGCGGTAGTTCTGGGGTCTGCTGCGGTGAAAGCAAGTTCAGGGTCGCCCGCATAAGCCAAGGCAGTACCAAGGCTGAGCGAAGCACAGAGCGCAAAGGCAGAAACGCCGCGCAGGATTGTTTTTACACTCAGAATTTTCATTCAAAATTTCTCCTCTTATATTTGGTGGGAAACGCCGCCTTGCGACGCTGGCAGCGGGCTGCCGTTTGCTTCATAATTGCATATAGTATAGCATATAATTTTCAAAATTGCAAGAATTTCCTTGCAAATAAATAAAAAGGGCGTTTTTAACGCCCTAAAAGTTCAAAATATATGAAAACGGCTCAGTTTTGTAACTTATTTGTAACTTAACCGATTAAATAGACATCTGCATAATCAATGCCCAACTCATAAGCGCGGCTATGATTTGCTACACATACATCAATGCGGTTTCCCTTAATTGCACCGCCGGTATCTTCTGCGATAAATACGCCGTAGCCGTCGATATAAACGCGGCTGCCGAGCGGGATAATACTGGAGTCAACTGCAATCGTGCGGCCCTCGGCCATGCGCGTGCCCAGCTTGGTTTTTGCATCCGAGCGACCGTTGCAGGTTGAGCACGGACAATAGAACGACAGACGATAATTGCCGAGCTTTTTAAAATTGCTCTTAATCGTGCTGTCAGCGGCAAGAGAACTGCTCTTGTAAATCGCGCGCGGTGTGACGGCACTGTTGGTCAGTTGGTTGAGACGGGCAGCCATAGCAGCCGCGGCCGCTGCTGCTGCGCGTGCCTGGCGTTCCTCCTCCTCCAACTGGTCTTGTACTGCCTGCATGTCTTCGGTTGCGTTGGCGGAATCGACAACGGTTTCAGCCGAAGCGGACAGAAAGCCGTAGGGCAGAGAAGCCATGACCGCATCGGTGGCGGGGGCGCTCTCGGAAATAGACGGCAGGGTATAAGCCATTGCGCTGCCAGCGCTCAGCACACAGCTCAGGGCGAGCATACTGGCAATGCGAGAAAGGTTCTTGCTACATCGGATTTTCATGTGAAAATTCTCCTCGTTTTTCTTGGTTTGTGCGTAAAAATACGCATAAATGGACAAAAAACTTGGATTGTAACCGCTTTGTTACCAATCCGTAGGTGCTATCATACCTGTTGCCCATCGCTTTGTCAAATGATTTTTTAAAAAAATTGAAATTTCAATTACAAATAGTAATATATGAATTTAATATAACCAAAATCGGGCGCAAATATCAAAAAATTTAACCATTCTGTAACTGGCTTTTTTGAAAATTTGTGCTTATCATGCGATAGAATAACAAAGTGAGGACAAAATATGCAGCAAAGACTGCGCACAGCAAGCCAATATGCAGGCATGGATGCGGTGAGCGCGGCGGCTGCCTACTGTACAAATACCCAAAAACGTGGTATAGTAAAAATAGTGTTTATTCCCACGGTGCGGAAGAGTGGGACGCGATGGCGTCCGCTCGAATGGGGATAGCTCGAAGCATAGAATGCAATTTGGAGGCGCTGAGGTGCGGCCTCGTACAGACAGAAAATCCGGAGAAAACCGGAATGAAATCTCTATTTTTTGAAAACGAAAAGGAAAGTGATATCGAAATTATGAAAGAAAAATTGAAGATTATACCGCTTGGCGGACTCAATGAGATTGGCAAAAACATGACGGTCATCGAGTACGGAAACGACATTGTTGTCATTGACTGCGGACTTGCGTTCCCAGATGATGACATGTTAGGCGTTGACCTTGTTATTCCGGATACCACCTATCTCAAGCGCAATCAGCGCAAGGTGCGGGGCTATCTCATTACCCACGGGCATGAAGACCATATCGGCGCAATTCCGTATGTGCTGCGCGAGGTCAATGCCCCAATTTACGCCACGCGCCTGACTTGTGGCATCATTGAGACCAAGTTGACCGAACACCGTATGCCGGAAAAGATTCGCATGAATACGGTGAAGGCAGGAGATGTCATCAAGCTGGGCTGCTTTACGGTAGAGTTCATCCATACCAACCATTCGATTGCCGATTCGGTTGCGCTTGCCATCCGTACACCGCTGGGCACCATCATTCACACCGGTGACTTTAAGGTGGATTTAACCCCGGTCAATGGCGAGATGATTGATTTAGCGCGTTTCGGTGAATTGGGACGGGAAGGCGTGCTGGCGCTGATGAGCGATTCTACCAACGTCGAGCGCAGCGGCTACACACCCAGCGAAAAAGTGGTCGGACAGTCTATGGAGAATTTCTTTAAGAACTGTGACCAGCGCATCATCATTGCAACATTCGCTTCTAACGTCAGCCGCTTGCAGCAGATTCTGGACATTGCGGCGCGGTTTGGCCGCAAGGTAGCCGTATGCGGGCGCAGTATGGAGAAGATTACACAGGTTGCGATGGAATTGGGTTATCTGCACGACGAAAACAAAGTGCTGATTGATGTCAACACCATTAACCGCTATCCGCGCAACAAGCTGTGCATTGTCTCGACCGGTTCGCAGGGTGAAACCATGTCGGCGCTGTATCGTATGGCGTATTCCAGTCACAAGCAGGTAGAAGTTGTGACCGGTGACCGCATTCTGATTGCGGCTTCGGCCATCCCCGGCAATGAAAAGTCGGTGTCCAATATGGTCAACGAATTGTACCGCAAGGGTGCCGAAGTGATTTATGACCGCAATGCGGCTATCCATGTATCCGGTCACGCCTGCCAAGAGGAACAAAAGCTGATGATTGGTCTGTGCAGACCCAAGTATTTTATTCCTGTGCACGGAGAACACCGGATGCTGCAAAAACATGCGGCACTGGCTGAGGAGATGGGCGTAGACCCGCGGAATATTGTCGTCACAGAAATTGGCCGCCCGATTGAGTTGGATGAGCGCTCGGCACGTCTGTGCCCGATGGTGCCCGCAGGGCGTGTGCTGATTGACGGCTTGGGCGTGGGCGATGTGGGCGCAGCCGTCCTGCGCGACCGCAAACATTTGGCGGAAGATGGCCTGTTGGTGGTCGTTGTGACCATCGACCAGGAAAGCGGTGTGGTCATCGCTGGGCCGGATATCGTTTCCCGTGGTTTTATCTATGTGCGCGAAGCCGAAGATTTAATGGAAGATTTGCGCGTGCAGTCACAAATGGCGCTTGACCGCTGCATGGATGAAGGGGTGCGCGATTGGAACGGAATCAAGAGCGCACTGAAAAGTGTGTTGAGCAATTATCTGTTCAAAAAGACCAAGCGCAGTCCGATGATTTTGCCCATTATTATGGAAGTATAAGCGCGTAAAGAAATATAAAAGCCCCATTCCAAAGAATGGGGCTTTTGCTTTGATTTTTACAGATTGGGTTATTCCAATCGAATCCGAATTTCTCCACTGCACAGCACCGATTGTTGCCCGTGTTCGTCGGTGACAATCAGGTTTCCTTCGTCGGTCAAACCGGTGCATATGGCTGGATATGTCGCGTCACCGCTTACCACTGTGATGGGTTTGTGCAGGCAATTTAGGCGGTTGCGATAGGCTTGCACCAGTTCATGCCCGTTTCCGGCAAGCAGTTGGTCGTACCATGGTTCAAACGCATTGAGAATGGCGGCGGCAAGCTGGGCGCGCGTGGGCAAAAGGATGTTTTCGTCTGCAAGTGCGCCCGCGATTTCGGCAAGTTCGGGATGGGCTGTGCGGTCAAGGTTCAAGTTGACCCCGATGCCAACCACCGAATAGTCAGGCTTTTCGGCAAACTGACCGAAAGCCGATTCGGTCAGGATACCGCATACCTTGCGATTGCCTAAAAATACATCGTTCACCCATTTGATTTGTGGGGGCAGGCCGCAAAGTTGTTCGACCGCTTGGCAGACCGCAACCGCAGCTAGTGGCGTGAGCAAAGATAGTTTGTCAAAAGGCAGGTCGGGATGCAGTAAAAGCGACAAATATAGACCGCCAGCCGGAGAAACAAACGTGCGGCCTTGCCGTCCGCGCCCGCTCGTCTGTTCTTCGGCCAGCAGGATAAAACCTTCAGGCTGTTCGCAGAATCGTTGTTTGATTTGGGTGTTTGTGGAATCTGTACAGGAAAGAATGTGCCCGCAATGCCCCAAGCGTTGGGTGTGCAGCTGGGCGGAGATGGCAGAAAGTGTCAAAGAAGTATCGTTCATAGAAAAAACCTCGCATATCAAATGGCGTTTGGCAATTTCTATTATAGCGCATGGATAAGAGAGCAAACAACCATTAGACCCAAATAGACAGCCTGATAGTGATAAAATGGAGAAACATCACATATAGAAAGAAAGCGTGCAATCCAAGTTGCCGCAGATGGAACCAACATACCGGAGGGATTTATGAAAAGTCAGGATGAAGTGATTCGCGCATTGGCGCAGAACGGACAGGAAAAATTATTGTTACAACAGTTTTTTGACCAATACGAACGCAGTCAGCAGCGCAACTATTTAACGCATACGCGATTTTTAGACTTGCGGGAGCGCACCTTATGTGTACAGGCTGCCCAGCAGACCGGCGCACAAAACCATACCGTATTTTGGGGTGGATACGAACAGGCCGAACGTGTGGTGGCGCTGTGCTATCCGGACTATATGACGGCGCAACAGGCCATAGAGCCAGAGCAAAGTCCGTTCGTATTATTGCGCGCCTGCAAAAGCCCAACCGATACATTGAGTCATCGGGACTATTTGGGCGCGCTGATGGGCTTGGGCATTGAGCGGGCGGTGCTGGGCGATATTGTGCTGCACGAGGATGGTGCCGACTTGCTGGTGTTGGAGCAAATGGCAGAATTTATCTGTATGAATTTCTTGCGAGCGGGTCGCAAGCGTATTACATTGGAGCGATTGCCGTTGACCGAATTGCGCCTGCCGCAGATACAGGAGACGGTGGGGGAAGGTTCGGTGGCTTCATTGCGGCTAGACTGCGTTGCGGCGCTGATGTTCCGACAATCACGCGGGCAGATGCAGCAGGCCATTGAAAAAGGGCTGGTGTTTGTCAATCAAATGCAGTGCATGAAGCCCGATGCAGAGGTCATGCCGGGTGACCGTATCACGGTGCGCGGATTGGGACGTGGCCGCCTTATCGACTGCGGCGGCATCAGCCGCAAGGGGCGGCAGTTCGTGCAATATGCACGAACGGTCTGAAATTTGTCTTTTAGACTGGAAAAAGTGCGAAAAATCTGATATAATAACTACCATGCACAAAGGGAGGGAACCCATATGAGGAAGAAACTCGCCGTCATTCTCTTGAGCTTGGTGCTCGCGGTGAGCGGTGTTTGTACGACTGCGTTTGCGCTGGAAGATGATATCACCGGTCATTGGTCTGCGCCGTATTTTCAGTCGCTGAGCGCCCACGGCGTCATCAAAGCCAACGGAAAAGGGCAGTTCACCCCAGATACGAAAATCTCGCGCGCAGAATTTATGCGTTACATCAACCGTGCGTTTGGATTCACCGAAGAAGCAGATGTCAGCGCTTATAAAGATGTCGATTCCAGTCAATGGTATTACCAAAGCGTGCGGATTGCGGTCAAGTATGGCTATATTTCGGGCTTATCTGCCACGCAGATGGGGCCTGACCGCGAAATCACCCGCGAACAGGCGATTACCATTTTGGGACGTCTGTGCAAAATAGAAGCCGGTTCGGTCACACCCAGTCAGCTTTCTTTCAGCGATAAATCTAAAATTGCAACTTGGAGTGCGCCTTATATCAAATGGGGCGTGGATAACGGTTATCTTACGGGCTACACCGATAACACATTCCAGCCGCAGCGCGGTGTGACGCGCGCCGAAGCAGCCAAACTGCTGTATTACTTTACCGGCACGCTGCTTGACCAACAGGGTGCATCCTACAATAGTTCTTCGCTCAATGCAGATACCAAAAATGTAACGGTCAGCAGTTCGTGTACGCTGTCCAATCTGACCGTTCCGGGCAATCTGTATATCAGTGAAGGAATCAATCAGGCAACCGTTACGTTGTCAGATGTGACCGTGCAGGGCAGATTGATTGCCGCAGGCGGTACTGTGCAGCTCAACAACGTCAAAGCAAATGAACTCTACATCAGTTCTCCGTTTACTGGACGAGAAGTGCGCGTGACTTCAAACGGCACAACCGCGGTCGAGCAGGTCACAGCCGTGAGCACAGCAACCCTAGTACAGAACGGTCTGCAAGCTGGTGCCGCAGGACTCAAACAGATTGAGGTCAACGGCGATAAAAATGCGCCAGTTACGCTCGACGGACGTTTTGCCGCTGTGACATTGGCGGATAAGAACCGGTTGGTGATGTCGGCGGGTTCGTATATTGAACAGCTCACGGTGCAGGATGCCGCGACGATAGAGGGAACGGGTACGATTGAAAAAGCGGTCTTTGAAGCCAGCGGCGCAGTGTGTGCTGTGGAACCGCAGATTTACTCATTCCACAAGGGTGCTTCGGCAACCATTCAAGGCACGGTGGTTTCGGTTGACCGCACCCAGCCCAATCACACCTTAACGCCGGCAACCGTCAATTTGCCGGTCGCAAGCGATGTGGTGTTTGGCATTGTGTCCGATGACACGGCAACGGTGCGTTCGGTGATGCTGGGCAACCGCGTATTGCAAAGCGGGACGCAGTATATTTACGACCCGGTCACCGGTTCGGTGCGCGTATTGTCGGCAGCCTTTAGCGGTTTGTCCAGTGGAACATATACCGTACAAGTCATCATGAGTACGGGTATCAATCCGACCGCTGTGATTTATCTGAATAGCGGTTCTTCTGGTAGCTCGTCCAGTGGCAACACGACACAGACCACACCGGGCAGCGCATCTTTGCTCACGCAGGCGGTGCAGTTTAGCAGCACGGCAGGCAATCCTGCCAACCAGAATGTAATTATCAGCCTGAATATTGACCAGAGTGTGGTTGTTCAGGCGGTCTTGCTGGACAATGCCCAGTTGTCCATGCCCACACAGTATACCATCAGTGGCAGTCAGATTATTTTGTACCGTGAGGCACTCAATACACTGACCGCAGGCAAGTCGGGCACCATCAATGTAGTGCTGATGCTGTCAAATGGCAGTCAGCTTACCGTGCCCATGACCTTGGTTTAAGCAATTTTTCCCCAAACAGGGTATGCCTGTTTGGGGAAATTTTTTTGTGTCACGCTTTGGACAAAATTTGCCCGTCCATTCTGCTATGCTAGAAAACAGGGAGGGACGGCATGGTCATTTACTTGGATGTATTGGCGCTGGTCAATCTGGCCATGGATTACATCTTACTGCTCGCGACTGCAAGAATTGCCGGGGTGTTTGTGCCGCGCCGCCGGTTGCTGGCGGGCAGTGTGCTGGGAGCAGTCTATGCAGTCTTTGCCGTGCTCCCGGCAACCGCATTCCTGAAAGGAGGTGTGTGTGAGCTGGCCGCCGGATTGGGGCTGGTCGCACTGGTGTTTGCGCCGTGCAAAGGACGACTGATACGGGTTGCCGTTGTGTTTGGACTGGTATCCTGTGCGTGTGCGGGCGCGGTCATGGCGTTGGGACAGGCAACCGGTGCCGTGTTTCGCGTGGATGGCGCATATTATCTGGATGTGCCGCTTCGCGTGGTGGCACCGGCCGCGCTGCTCTGTTGGTGTGCAAGTGGGTTTCTGTTTCGGGGCGCAGCCGGACAGAATGGACAGGAACGGGCAAGTGCAGCGGTCGAATTATGCTTTGCTGGCAAGTGTGAGCGGTTCCACCTGCTGTGCGATACGGGTAACACATTATATGAACCGGTCACAGGTCGTCCGGCTTTGCTGCTCGACCGCTATGCAGCGGCGCGACTGTTGCCAGCCGAGTTGGCGGGCATTGTCAGTGGATTGCGCGCCGACAATGCGGGTGACCAGATGACCCGACTGCCGGAAACTTGGCGCACACGGTTTTGTTTGCTGCCTTATCGGGCGATTGGGCAGACCGGCGGCTTGTTGTTGGCATTTCGATTGGATGCGGTACACATGGAGGGCGGTCAAACCGCCTGTACACTGGCGGCAATCAGCGCCGAGCGGGTTGCCGGTGGACGGTACGACGGTTTGATTGGTGTGTGAAAGGAGACGAACAGGAATGGAATGGAAAAAATGGTTCAGACGGGTGCTGGTTCGTCTGCGTGCGCTGTGCAGTGGTGGTATCTATTACATAGGTGGTTCTGAGGTGCTGCCGCCGCCATTGGTCGGGCAGGAGGAAGCCGACTGCATTGCGCGGCTGATGGAGGGGGATGCCGCCGCACGCGATACGCTGGTTGAACACAATCTGCGGTTGGTGGTGTACATTGCGCGTAAGTTTGAAAATACCGGCGTAGGCGTAGAGGACTTGATTTCCATTGGAACCATTGGGCTGATGAAGGCGGTTGGGACATACAAAACCGATAAAAATGTAAAGCTGGCTACTTATGCGTCACGCTGTATTGAAAATGAAATTTTGATGCACCTGCGCAAAGTGTCCGGCCATCGTGCCGAAGTTTCTTTTGATGAACCACTTTCTTCCGATTGGGATGGAAATGAATTGCTGCTTTCGGATATTCTGGGCACCGAACCGGATAGCGTGATTCGCCCGATTGAGGACGATGTAGACCGCCAGTTGCTGCGGCAGGCCTTGTCGCAACTACCGCCGCGCGAAAAGCAAATTATCTGCCTGCGGTTTGGACTGGGCGGCCGGCGCAGCCTGACCCAAAAGGAAGTTGCCGACTTGCTCGGCATTTCACAATCCTACATTTCACGGCTGGAAAAACGTATCATTTCACGCATGAAAAAGGATATTTTGCGCTGGGTATGACTTGTGCGCGCTTTTGCACTCTGCTATAATAAAAAATACAGAGTGACAGAGGAGCGAAACAGGCATGAAAAAATCTTATGTGAGAATTGCGGCGGCAGGCGCCTTGTGGGGCTTGCTGTCGCTGTTTTTTGGCGTACTGTCGGCGGCTGGTCTGACTTCGCCACAGGCAGTCGGAGTGCGGACGGTGTGCGCGGCAGTGGTATTATGGGTATGGCTGCTGGTGCGTAATCCCCGTGCGCTTCGGCTCAAAAGGCTTTCCCATCTATGGTATTTTGTCGGCACCGGTATGGTCAGTTTGGCGTTCTTTAATTCGTGCTATTTCATTTGTATTGAACGCTCGACGATTGGACTTGCCGCGTTGCTGCTGTATACTGCACCGGTTTTTGTCATGCTGTTTTCGGCGGTGCTGTTTGGTGAGCACCTGACACGGCGTAAGCTGGTTGCTTTGGTATTGACCGTGTTGGGCTGTGGATTGGCAACGGGTGCCTTGACGGGCGGCTTGTCGGTTGCACCCAATGCGCTGGCATTTGGACTTGCTTCGGGTATTGGCTATGCGCTGTATACGATTTTTGGAAAGTTTGCCTTGCGCGACTACGATTCCCAAACGATTACAGCCTATACGATGCTGTTTGCTTCTCTGGGCATTTTGCCGCTTGCGCAGCCCATTGACGCGGCGCGGATTGTGTTTTCTTCGCCCAGTATGGCGGTGATGGCGATAAGCGGCGGCGTACTGTGTACCGTGCTGCCATATTTACTTTACACCAGAGGATTGAAACAGGTGGATGCAGGCCGCGCTTCCATTATTGCTTGCATCGAACCGGTTGTTGCCGCAATCGCTGGAATGGCGTGGTTCGGGGAACCGCTGGTATGGGGGCGGGTTGCCGGTATGGCGCTTGTGCTGTTGGCGATTGCACTTTTGAATTTTCCGGTTTCGTCCACTGCTGCACCTAAAGTTGTAAAGAAACAGAAAACCGTCCCTTGAAAAGGGACGGCTTTTATTTATGCCCAAGCAAATGAAGAAACCATCGTTTGTGCTACGGTATCGGCCTGCTCGGAGCCTGTGAAATTGGTTTCTTGAATCAGACAGAATTTGTAATCGCCTACAATATAATATTGTGTTGTGGTGATGCCGGTATCTTCTTCGGCAATCGTAAAGGTATATAAAGTATCACCGTTTTCCGTCATGGAACCGTCCCCCGTCAGCGAAATGCCCGACTGCCCGCCAATCTGCATGGACAGTTGCCGCAAAATCGCTTGCCGGAATGTATCGTGTTCTTCCGCAGCATAGGGGTTTGAGCCGACATTGATGGAAACATTATCCGGTTGTTCTTTTTGCTCATCAGACTCTGAGATATAAAAATACATGCCTTGTGCGGATGTTTCTGCTTCTATCCAGCCTTGCGGCACGGTATAGGAACCGAAATCTTTTTCGTAAGTTGTATCGGTTTCCGCTGTTTGTTCGACTTCTTGGGCAGAAAGCTCTGTATCGGTGGGGGCAGTCTGGGTATTGGTTGTGACAGCGGTATCAGATGGGGTAGAAGCGGAGGGGGTATCTGTTTGACAGGCTGGTAGCAATGTCACAGAACATGCCATCAGAACAGATAGAAAAATAGAATGAAACGTCATTATTTTGCCTCCTTTTTTATGTTTCAGAGTGTACCTTTATTATAGCATAAGTGCTGGAGGGGTTACAATATAGTTGGATGATTTGACAGCCCTTGTCAGCCGGGCGCGTTGTGTGCTATCATAAGAGAAAGAAAGGATTTGATGTCAATGCTTTTTGAAAACATTTCAGTTTTAACCCCTGATTTTACCGTAGTATCTGGCCAATATGTTGGCGTAAAAGCCGATAAAATTGCGTATGTGGGCGATAAAAAGCCCGAAGGGGATTGGGGAGAGTGCTATAACGGGGCAGGAAAGCTGCTTATGCCCGGTCTGGTTAATTCTCACTCCCATGCGCCTATGACGCTGCTGCGCGGTTACGGGGAAAACCTGGAATTGCAGCGCTGGCTCAATGAACGTATTTTCCCGTTTGAGGATAAACTCAGCGATGCGGCAGTTGCGCCGTCTACTCGTCTGGCTATCGCAGAAATGCTGCGTTTTGGTACGGTGTCGTTTAGTGATATGTACTTTTTCAGTCAGACAATGGCAGATGCGATTTTGGAATCGGGTATTAAGTGCAATTTAAGCCGTGGCCTGACCGTATTTGATGACAGTGATTATGAACAGACAGCCGCTTATCGGGATAACTGTGATTTGTTGGAACGGTATCAGGGCGCAGGAGACGGACGGCTTAAAATTGATTTGTGTATTCACGGAGAATATACGACCACGCCTAAGGTAGTCAAGGCGGTTGCCGCACACGCAAAAGAACAAGATGTGCGTGTACACATCCATCTTTCGGAAACGCAGAGCGAACATGAGGACTGCAAAAAGCGGCATGGCATGACCCCAGCGGCATATTTTGAGGCGATGGGACTTTTTGACCAGCCCACAACGGCGGCGCATTGTGTCTGGCTGGAGCAGAGCGACTTTGATATTTTGAAGCGCAAGGGTGTGACGGTTGCATCGTGTCCGGTCAGCAATATGAAGCTTGCCAGCGGTTTTGCGCCCATTCCGGAACTGATGCAGCACGGGATTCGTGTCGCATTGGGTACGGACAGTGTTGCATCCAATAACAATCTGAACCTGTTCAAAGAGATGTTCCTGTTTGCAAATGTTTATAAAGGTGCATCCCATGACCCGACCGTTGTAACCCCTGCACAGGCGCTGGCGGCAGCGACTGTAAACGGGATGCACGCACAGGGACGTATGAACAGCGGAGCAATTGCCGAGGGCAATCAGGCAGATTTGATTGTTTTGGATACCGCTGTACCGTGGATGGTGCCCGTGCATGACTGGACAACCAATCTGGTTTACTCGGCACAGGGCAGCGATGTTTGCTTGACTATGGTAGACGGCAAGATACTGTATGAGAACGGAGAATATCGCACGATTGATATTGAAAAAGTACAGTATGAATCCCAGCGCGCAACCGATGCAATTCTTGCACAGCTTTAAGGTGATATAAGATACACAACAGATAAAAGGAGTGAGCCGGTATGTATGAAAAACTCCATGAAAGTGCTGTATTTCTCAGACAAGCCTTTGCAGGGCAGGTGCCACAAACTGCGCTGGTGTTGGGTTCTGGTTTAGGGCCGTTGGCAGATGAACTGGAACAGGCGGTTGCAGTTCCTTTTGGTGACGTGCCCCACTTCTGTCAATCTACTGCACCCGACCATGCGGGACGCTTGGTTTGTGGTCAGCTTGCGGGTAAAACCGTGTTGTGTATGCAAGGGCGCTTGCACGGCTATGAGGGCTATACGCCCGCCCAAGTTGCCTATCCGATTGTCGTATTCCGCGCACTTGGGATGCGGCAGGTGATTTTGACCAATGCCGCGGGCGGCATCAATGAACAATTTGCCGTGGGCGATTTTATGGTGGTGGATGACCACATCAATTTCACTGGAAAAAGTCCGCTGACTGGGCCGAATGATGCGCGCATTGGCCCGCGGTTTAATGACATGTGCCATGTATATCCAAAAGCATTGCGGCAAGTTGCCGATGATGCTGCGCGTGCGTGCGGGATATCGCTGCAACATGGGGTATATGTCGGGGTGAATGGGCCGCAGTACGAGACACCAGCCGAAATCCGTATGTTCCGTACAATGGGCGGGGATGCGGTTGGTATGTCCACAGTATTTGAAAGCATTGCGGCTGCACATTGCGGTTTGCCAGTGCTGGCGATTTCTATGATTACCAATCTGGCAGCCGGTATCACTGGACAGGCGCTGTCCGATGAGGAAGTCAAAGAGATGGCACAAAAGCGCGGGGAAGTATTCCGTATGTTGATGAAAGAAATAGTCAAGCGCTTATAAAGAGCAAAAGAGGGACGCATAAAGCGTCCCTCTTTTGACAGGTTTACTTTTGATTGAATACGCCGGTCACATCCAGCGTTGCAAAGTAATCTTCCGGTGTCTCAGCGCGGCGAATCAGTTCGGTCGTGCCGTCCTCATGCAGCAGGACTTCGGCCGAACGCAATTTACCGTTGTAGTTGTAACCCATTGCAAAGCCATGTGCGCCGGTGTCGTGGATGACCAGATAATCCCCGTCATTGATTTCGGGCAGCATACGGTCAATGGCAAACTTATCGTTGTTTTCACACAGACCGCCGGTTACATCATACTTATGGTCACAGGGAGCGTCCTCTTTGCCCAGTACCGTGATGTGATGGTAAGCGCCATACATGGCGGGGCGCATCAGATTGGCAGCACAGGCATCCAAGCCAACATATTCCTTATGGGTGTGTTTGTGGTGCAGGCACTGTGTTACCAGACAGCCGTAAGGCCCAAGGATGAAGCGGCCCATTTCGGTATAAATGGCAACATCGCCCATGCCAGCCGGAACCAGAACTTCTTCGTATGCCTTGCGCACGCCTTCGCCGATAGCCATAATATCATTGGGTTGCTGTTCGGGGCGATACGGGATGCCGACACCGCCGGACAGGTTGATAAAGGCAATGTGTGCGCCGGTTTCCTGATGCAGTTCAACAGCGGTTTGGAACAGAATACGCGCCAGTACCGGATAGTATTCGTTTGCAACCGTGTTGGATGCAAGGAACGCGTGCAGACCAAAGTGCTTGACGCCCTTTGCCATCAGCTTGCGGTATGCTTCGGTCAACTGCGGGCGGGTCATGCCGTACTTGGCATCCTGCGGGGTATCCATGATTTCGTTTTCAATCTTGAAATCACCGCCCGGATTGAAGCGGCAAGACATGGTTTCCGGGAAGGGTGTGATTTTCTCAAAGAAATCAATGTGCGTGATATCATCAAAGTTGATGATAGCGCCCAGCTTGGCGGCAAGTGCAAAATCTTCTGCCGGTGTAACGTTGGAGGAGAACATGATGTTCTCGCCGGTCTGACCGACCGCTTCACTCATCAGCAGTTCGGTGTAGCTGGAGCAGTCACATCCGAAGCCTTCTTCTTTCAGAATTTGCAGAAGGCGCGGATTGGGGCAGGCTTTGACCGCAAAATATTCATGGAATCCGGGGTTCCAGGCAAATGCAGCCTTGACGCGGCGTGCATTTTCGCGGATGCCCTTTTCGTCGTACAGGTGGAATGGGGTGGGGTACTGCTTGACCATTTCCTGCACCTGTTCGAGCGTGACAAACGGCTTTTTCTGATTCATGGGACTCATTCCTTTGCGACAAATAGATTATTTATTTCCGAGGATGCGTTCAAAACGGCGGCGAACCATCGCATCACGGCGGCTGGTTTCTTCCTCGTCGATTTCCAGAATACGGTCGCCCTCATACCAGACGACCAGACCTTCTGCAACCATAGCAGGAGCATGATTGCGGGGAATTTGAATGGTACCGTGTTCGGTTTCCAGAATGATAAAATCGCCCTCGAACCGGTCAATGATTGCCTGTTCTCTCATGCGGCGTTCTCTCCTTTGTAATCGCTGTGGGGGATGGAATAAACGAAGGTGCCTTCTTGGGCGGTGACATGGATTTGAACACCGTGTGCGCGCAGTCGCTCTAAGGTTTCTTCATGTGGATGCCCATATTCATTGTATCGGCCGCAGGAGATGACCGCAATAGACGGCGCAGCGGCGGTCAAAAATGCGTCGGTAGACGAAGTATTGCTGCCGTGGTGCCCGACTTTGAGCACATCGCATGAAAGCGATACACCGGTTTGGAGCAAATCTTGTTCGGCTTGCGCTTCGGCATCGCCGGTAAACAAAACACGGTGTCCATCTGCGTTTAGAAGGCAGATAATAGAAATATTGTTTGTGTTGTCGTAAGAAGCATCCAGCGCTGGTGCCAAAAACGTAAGCGACGCATTTTGTCCAAAGGACAGCGTTTGCGCTGGGGTCGGCACCTCAACCGAAACGTTTGTCTGCTCGGCTGCTTGCAGCAGGGCTTCATAAGATGGCGTCAATGCGGTCTGGTTTGGCAGGTATAATGTGTCTGTCTCGAATGCGTACAGCACTGTGGGTAAACCGCCGATGTGGTCTTCGTGCGGATGGGTGGCAACGACAGCGGTGAGTTTGGTTACGCCCGCCGCGGTTAAATATTTTACAACCGTGTCACCCATGTCGGTGATACCTGCGTCAATCAGAACAGCATCTGCACCAGAACGGATTAGCGTGCAATCGCCTTGTCCGACGTCGATGAAATGAACTGTGGTCTGTGCTTGCATGGCATCCGAACCGATGCGCGGCTGCAAAAACAGAAACAACTCATAAATTGCGACGACAATCGACAACACGATTAGGAAAATGATGGATTTTCTGCCCGGTTTGTGCCGGGAATTGGTTGAAATGTGTGACAAAATGCACCTCGCAATCGGGTGTCAGGGCATGTCCATTTCACGCAATCATTATACAATGATATGGCGGAAACTGCAAGAAAAACGGTAAGCTCCTGCAAACTTTTGCGTTCTTGCCCAAAAGTGTACGATTTTTGGAGAATATTTTTACACTTTTGACAACGAAAGTGCGCGGGCGAGTTTGGACAGCGGTTCAGGGGTGAGTGCCAAGCGTGCGGCTTGTGTCTGGCAAGCCGATTGAAAGGCCGTGTAATCACCGCTCTTATATTCACATTCGATTTCACAAAAATCGGTTTGGTTGGTCTGGCTGCCCAGTGTGCCAGTGTCCAGACTCAACTCAGCTGTAAATCCATCTTGTATCCAGAGAACCGGTTGCCGAACAAATTGCACATGGGCAATCGGGATAAGCGGCACTTGCATCAGTTGCGCACACAAATCGGCCGGGGCGCCCTGTGCGGGCAGGTCGCGCAGTCCTTGCGCCAGTGTATCTGCTGCACACTCATATTCGGCATGAACATGCAAGCCGTTCTGTTCGGTGTTGCGCAGTTTCATGCAGCACACCGACTGCACATTCTCGCGGCGCAGACGTAAGCCGATTTTGTGGGCGCGAAGCAAACTGTCTGGCGTGTCGTAATAGGTGGCATCCATTTGAATGGTTGCCTGTGCATTGGGAACCAGTTTTAACCCATCGCACAGGGTTTCAAACTGTTCCGGACGGGCACGCCACTTAAATTCCTGTTCCATTATCGCACCTGCCCGTTTCCAAAGATGACGTATTTTTGGGAGGTCAGCGCTTCCAATCCCATAGGGCCGCGTGCGTGCAGTTTTTGGGTCGAGATACCAATTTCGGCACCGAATCCAAATTCAAACCCGTCGGTGAAGCGAGTGGAGGCATTGACATAGACCGCAGCCGCGTCCACCTCATCGGTAAAGCGCTGGGCAGCAGAATAGGATTCGGTCACAATACATTCGGAATGACCGGTGTTGTAACGGTTGATGTGGTCAATGGCTTGTTCCAGAGAATCGACGACTTTAACCGAGATTTCATACGCCAAATATTCTTTTGCGTAGTCCTCCTCGGTTGCAGGTACGATAGCATCTCCCAAAAGTTCCATTGTACGCGGGCAGCCGTGCAAAATCACATGGTCGGCAGCCAGCGCCGTTTGTGCCATCGGCAAAAACGCGGCGGCAACATCGCGGTGTACCAGCAGGCTTTCGGCGGCATTGCACACCGAAATGCGCTGACATTTTGCGTTTACCAGAATACGGGTGGCCATGTCGAGGTCGGCGGCGGCATCGACATAGATATGACAGTTGCCGGTGCCGGTTTCGATGACCGGAACGGTTGCATTCTGCACCACTGCGCGAATCAGTCCGGCACCACCGCGCGGAATGAGCACATCCAGATACCCGTTGAGTTTCATCATTTGATTGGCGCTTTCGCGTGTCGTGTCCTCGACCAGATTGATGGCATCTTTTGGTAAGCCGCAGGCATCGAGCGCATTGCGCATGAGGTCTGCCAGACACTTGGACGAGTGAAACGCCTCTTTGCCGCCACGCAGGATGCAGGCAGAACCAGCCTTAAAGCACAAAGCGGCGGCATCTACCGTGACATTGGGACGCGCTTCATAAATAATGCCGATAACGCCCATAGGCACGCGGCGCAAGCCGATGCGCAAACCATTGGGGCGGGTGCGTTGCCACAGCACTTCCCCAATGGGGTCGGGCAGGGTAGCCACTTGCCGACAACCCTCCGCAATGCCCTTGATGCGGTCGGCGGTTAGAGTCAGGCGGTCTAACAAGCCGTCATTGAGTCCGTTGGCGCGTCCGGCATCCAGGTCGAGTTGATTTGCAGCTAGAATTTCCGCAGTATGTTCGATAAGCGCGTCGGCGATGGCGTGCAGTCCAGCGTTTTTTGCGTTGGTATCCAGACGTGCGACGGCAGCTTTTGCCGCGCGCGCATCCACAGCGATGGTCATAAGCTCGCGCATGGGAATCAAACCTTCTTTCGTTTCCATTTTCGTTTGAATAGGGTGCCTACTTTTTTGCCGTCTACGATATCATACAGTACTTCGGCGCGGTCGCCCTTGGTGATGAGCATAGAAACCCCGTTTTCCATGCAGATTTCGGCGGCTGAAAGCTTGGTAGCCATACCACCAGTACCACCCTTGGTGCCCGGCCCGCCGGCAATTTTGCGTAGGTCGTCATTGATGGCTTCTACGCGCGAAATCAGTTGCGCGTCAGGATTTTCACGCGGGTTGTCATTATACAGACCGTCGATGTCAGTAAAGATAATCAGCAGGTCGGCGCGGCACAGCTGGGCGACGACTGCCGACAGGGTATCGTTGTCGCCAAAGGTTTCGACACGGCTGAGTTCTTCGGTCGAAACCACGTCATTTTCGTTGACGATGGGCACAACACCCGATTGCAGCAAGGCTTCAAATGTGCCTTCGACATTGGCGTAATGTTCGGGGGAAGAAACGTTGTGACGTGTCAGCAATACTTGTGCGACGGTGACACCATATTCTAAAAACATCTTATCGTAAATGTGCATCAGCTCGCACTGGCCAACCGCAGCAGCGGCCTGTTTCAGACGCATATCGCTGGGGCGTTCGGTAATTCCGAGTTTGTTCAGGCCGACACCAACTGCGCCGGACGAGACCAGAACCAGTTCAAAGCCCCGGTTGTGCAGGTCGGAGATGACGCGCACCAGATGTTCGATGCAGCGAATGTTTAGTTTGCCATTGGAATAGGTCAGGGAAGAAGTGCCAACCTTGAGCACCAAACGGCGCGCATCCGAACGAATGGACATGAGAAAAGTCTCCTTTGAGAAAGAATAAATCGTTTGCTTCATTTTATCATATGCAGGCGGCGGAAACAAGAGAGCAGATAGCCGGATAAAAGCGGCTTGTGGATATTGCCGCATCGTGGCGGGTTGACGCGGCAGCCTGCGTACACAATCACAAATTCTCGCAATTTCGTCGAAATATTTGTGCGGAGTGTGTAAAATTATGCTATAATAAAATACCGTATACCAATGCGACGAACAGGGAGGAAGAGCGGATGCAAAACCGTCTGACCGTAACCATCGCAGGCCAGAAATTTTCGCTGGTCGCGGATGAATCCGAAGCATATATGAAAGAGATTGCGGCCTTGGCCGATAGAAAAATTGAAGAAGCAAAAAAACTGGTGGGCAACACCGCATTTTCTACCGGTGTACTTGCCACGCTCAACATGGCAGACGAGGCGGTAAAACTGCGGCATCAGTGTGAGGACTATCGCAAGAAATCCAAAGCCCAGCAGCAAGAAATTACACGGCAAAAGGATGAACTGAAACAGATAAAGGAAGAACTGGACACCATGCGCTGTGCCCGGCCGGACGAAGACCCGGCGGTTTTGCTGGCTGAAATCAAACGGCTAGAAAAAGAACTGGAGGAAGTGCGCGGGCTGCATGATACGGTGTGTGCCGAATCGGATGCAGAGATGGCGCGGCTCAATGCGCAAATAGAAGAACTCAATCAAACCTATCAGCAAGCGCAGACCAAATTGTCCGAGGTCAAGCCGCTGGAAGATAAGGTCCAGGCGTTGACCCGGCAAGCCGAAGAATTGCGCGAGGCACTCAAGCGCGCCCATGAAGAAAAAAAAGCTGCTGTACATGAGCAGGAAAATTCTTTACAAAGCGAAATCGACCAACTCAATGCCGCGCTGGATGCGCTGCATGTGCAGGAGTCGGCCAAAACCGCGCAGGCACAGCAGAAAATTCAGAATTTGGAGCGGGAAGTAAAGGAACTGCGCACGACGCGCGTAGACCCCGAACCGCTTTATGCAGAGATTAAAAATCTTCAGACCGCGCTTGATGCGAAAGAAGAACAGGTCAGCGAGAATATAGAGTTAAAAGCCCAAGTGGAGGATTTAAAAAAGCAGATTGAACAGTTAGACCCCGCACCGCTGCATGCAAAGATTGAGCGCTTGCAAAAAGAAGTGGACGAGGGCGAAAAGACATTGGCCGAAAATGCCAAACTCAAGGTGCAGCTCGA
>OERG01000052.1_pt1 | contig 30116 bp, 29 predicted proteins | sample 1539951 | NCBI WGS metagenome assembly OERG01 (sample SAMEA3891870, study PRJEB23780) | metagenome | biome: terrestrial biome; feature: animal house; material: Caecal content | place: Italy | collected 2015-05-05
TACCGTCAGATCGCCCGCGAGGAGGGCGTGGACAAGAGCGCCGTCCGCTGCTCCGTGAAATGCGGGATTGACCGCATGAAAAAATATTTGCAGGAAAATTTCTAAGTTACCATCTCCATTCACCCCTCTTTTTCTGGTGGTATGTGAGAGGAGGTTTTCTCTCCGCAAAGGAGGCGCGGGGGCCGCAGGCCGCCGCCCCCCTTTGTGGGGGAGCGCCGCCGCCGAGTATGGCTGTCTTATGACGGGGCAAGAAAATGAGCGCGGCCCTTCCCGCCATTTATGAAAGTGAGGGATAACAGAATGGACTATGATTCTGTCTTGGCTGCTATGCTGTCCCAGCCGTGGAGCAATAACGCCTGCCGTGGCTATGTCATCTACGCGATGGAGAACTGCGGTTTTTCTCCCAACGACATCCGGCGCGTGGTGACGGAGCTCTATGAGGTTTTCGACTTCTGCAGTTTGGAAGAGGCCCAGCAGCACTTTGAGGAAAGCCCTTACTGACTTCTGGACAAAGTGTCCAGAGGTACATATCCAGCCAAAGGCCAGCACTTTCGTGGTGCTGGCCTTTGTTATGCTTCAAAACATTCTTTGATTGTATGGGAGGGATTTTATGCAGGCGCAGGTCAAATATGAAAGTGAAGTTAAATCGGCTGTTCTCGGAGATCGGACGATCACCGTCAAAAATCTCACCCCCGTTTTTTCCCCGCAGGAACAGGACAAGCGCAACCGCGAAATTGAGCGGCGGCTGTTTGACGTGTTCCGCAAATATGCCGGGCGGGGGTAGGCCAGAGTCATCCTTGTGGTAAGGGGGCGGCAGAGGTACAATATAATTGTAGGTTGGCTCCCGTTTAACGGAAGGGAGCTAATTATGGATAGTAGAATAGATGCAATTTACGGGCGGCAGTCGATTGACAAAAAGGACAGTATCAGCATTGAAAGTCAATTTGAATTTTGCCGATATGAGTTAAAAGGCGGTGAGGGTAAGGAATACAAAGACAAAGGGTATTCCGGCAAGAACATTGAGCGCCCCGACTTCCAGCGGCTTCTGCAGGACATCAAGCTGGGTTTGATTAAGCGGGTGATCGTCTACAAGCTGGATCGGATTAGCCGTTCCATCGTGGACTTCGCAAAGCTCATGGAGCTGTTCAAGCAGTACGATGTGGAGTTTGTGTCCTGCACAGAAAAGTTTGACACTTCCACGCCGATGGGCCGGGCGATGCTCAATATCTGCATTGTCTTTGCCCAGCTTGAACGCGAAAGCATCCAGATGCGTGTGCAGGACGCTTTCTATTCCCGGTGTACCAAAGGCTACTATATGCGGGGCCGGACGCCATACGGTTTTGATACCGAGCCCATCGTCATGGACGGGATCAAGACAAAGAAGCTGGTGGAAAATGCGGAAATGGATTTTGCCGAGCTGATGTATCAAATGTATGCAGAGCCAGGCAACTCCTACGGCGATATAACCCGGTACTTTGTCAAACACTCTATCAAGGTCTATGGCAAGGCTTTGCAACGGGCTTTTATCTCCAATCTGCTGAGAAATCCCGTCTACGTCCAGGCCGATATGGACATCTACGAATACTTCAAGGCCCAGGGCGTAAAAATCGAAAGTCCCCCGGAAATGTTCACAGGGGACAATAGCTGTTATCTCTATCAAGGGCGCGAGGGCGAGGAGCCGATCCTTGTGATTGCTCCCCACCAGGGGCGCATCCCCTCCCAGCTCTGGCTGACCGTTCAGCGCAAGCTCGCACAAAACACGACTTTCCAGAATGGCCGGAAATGCCACAACACATGGCTGGCCGGGAAAATCAAGTGTGGGCGATGCGGATATGCTCTGGCAAGTTTGAACGCCAGAAACGGTGTTACCTACTTACGGTGTAAGCAACGGGCAGACAATGGGAGCTGCGAGGGTGCCGGTACGCTGACCGCGCAAAACATGGAGGCGTTTGTCTACGGCGAGATGGTTAAGAAGATGCGGAAATTCCACACGCTGAAAGGCGGTAAGGAACAAAGCTACAATCCGAAGCTGACCGCCGCCCGCGTTGCCCTGGCAAAGACGGAAAGCGAGATCGAGAAACTTCTGGACACTTTGTCCGGTGCTAATCCGCTTCTCCTGCAATACGCAAATACACGCATTGAGGAACTGGATGCAGAACGGCAGAAACAGCTCCGGCTGGTCGCAGACCTCACCGCCAATTCTGTTTCCGCTTCACAGATTGATAGCATTACGGATTATCTCGATGACTGGGAGTCCGTGAGCTTTGACGATAAGCGCAAGGTGGTTGATATACTCATATCACAGATTGACGCTACCAGTGAGAGTGTTACAATCCACTGGAAAATCTAAAACCTTTTCACTTGGCATTATGCCCTTGTAAAAAATAGTTTGGGATATTTTTACTACTACAAAGACACAGATTTGAAGAAAAGCCGAGATATTGCAATACAGTGCTTTCTCAATGGGCTTCACGCAGAACTGGATAATATTTAATAAAAAGAGGAAATTGATATGCAAAAAAATAATAGTGAACTATTTACAACCATGCCCGTGGGTAAAGCAGTGGCAAAACTAGCTATTCCCACCGTTATCAGTCAGATTGTCGTCATCCTGTATAGCTTGGCAGACACCTTCTTTGTCGGACAGATTGGTGACCCCAATCAGTTGGCAGCTTTGTCTATTACATTCCCGATTTTCACATTACTTACCGCTGTTGCTAACCTGTTTGGTATTGGTGCAAATAGCGTCATTGCAAGAAGTTTGGGTAAAAGCGATGAGAATACTGCAAAAAAAGCGTCTGCTTTTGGATTTTGGGCAAGCTTTGCAGTGACTGCGGTTTTGGCTATCATCCTCGGCGCATTTATGAAGCCAATTCTCACTTTCTTCAAAGCAGATGATTTTACTTTCAGCTTTTCGGCAAGATATCTGTTTTGGGTGTTTGTCATCGGCGGTATCCCTACTGTTGCAGGGTTGATTTTGGGTCATTTGGTGCGTGCTGTGGGTAAAACAAAGGAAGCCGGTATTGGTCTTTCCATTGGTGGTATTATGAATATCATCCTTGACCCCATTTTCATTTTTGAAAAAGGTGACACTTTATTTAATGGTGCATTTACCATGCCTTTTGGTTTTGGTATGGATGTATCGGGTGCCGCCGTCGCCACCATGATTTCCAATATTATTTCAATGGTGTATTTCTTCGTCATACTTGCCAAAATTCGTAAGAATACGGTTTTGAGCATCAACCCTAAGCGGTTGTCTATGGAGAAAAAGGTTGCCTTTGATATCTGCGCGGTTGGTTTCCCTGCTGCTATCTCGGTGCTTTTGGTATCAGTATCCATTGCCGTTCTCAATGGTCTTTTATTGGGGCATGAAGGAGGCAACATTCTTTCTGCCGCTTATGGTGTCACCTCTAAATGTGGTACGATTGCACTTCACATCAGTATTGGTATTGCACAGGGTGTTATGCCTTTGATTGGTTTCAGCTACGGTGCAAAAAACCACAAGAGAGTTCATCAGGTATGCAGTCTTTCGTTTAAGATTCTTTGGGTTTTCTCTATTATATTCCTTATCATTGTACAGTTAATGCCTACAACTATCGCAGGTATCTTTACCCCTCATGCAGAAACCATCCAGGTTGCGGCTACCTTCATGCGCTGCTGGTCTTGGTGTGTTATCGGTATGAGCCTATTCAACATGTATAATTCTGTTTTTCAGGCGGTTGGTAAGTGGAAGACATCACTTCTCTTGGCTGTACTTCGTTTGGGTATCATCTTTACCGTACTTTCTTTTGTCATGGATGCCATTTGGGGTGTCACAGGACTGATGTGGGTACAGGCAGTTACGGATACACTTTCCTTTATCATTGCCGCGATTCTCTATGCTCGTTTCAAGAAGTCTATTATCAAGGAAGCAAAAGAAGCTCCTGCGGTTGCTCCCGTACAGCCTACAAAAAAACAGAGTCATTGCTATTAGCCGCGAATTTGGCAGTGGGGGCAGAACCATTGGCAAAGAAGTTGCTGCAAAGTTGGGTATTCCTTGCTATGACAGCGAGATTATCGAAAAAATTTCTGCCGAAACAGGATTTACAAAAGAATATGTTGAAAAATATGGTGAATACACAATATCCGATAACCTATATAACAACGCTCTTGCAGGCAGAACCTATGACGGGCAATCTGATGCAGATAAACTTTGGCTTGCACAAAAAGAGGTTATAACAAAACTGGCAAAGCAAGGTCCTTGCGTCATTATTGGTCGCTGTGCTCATTACATTCTTCGTGATACTGCTGATTGTCTATCTGTGTTCATTCATGCTTCTGACGAAAAAAGAGCAGAGCGCATCGTATCGGTTTATGGTCAGCGTGAAGAAGCCCCTGCTAAAAGACTTCATGATAAAGATAAAAAACGAAAGGCTTACTATGAGCTTTACACTGACACTTCTTGGGGTGAGGCTGAAAATTATGCGGTTTGTCTTGATAGTGGAGTTTTAGGAACAGATAAGTGCGTTGAAATCATCAAGAATTTATTCTAAAGCAACACCGCACAAAACGCGAAAAACCGTCCTGCTGACACATAACGGTCAATAGGGCGGTTTTGTCTTGCAATTTATCGCAGTAGGCACACAAATTCAAGCTGCTAGGTAGAGCCTGTCAGCCAGTATTAGATTCGCCAGTGCGAACACGATATTCAGTTTTGCAATCTGTTTTCGCAGACCGCGGTATCTGTTTTTTCGATATCGAAGTTGATTTTTCACTACAGCAAAGACGTGCTCTACCTTTGCTCGTACAGAAGATTTCTCTCGCTCACGGCGTTTTATCTGTGCCAGAGAGCGTGTGGAAGCATGTTTACTTTGAGAGGACGGCGGTTCATTTTATAGTAGATTCTATTACCATGAGCGTTGATAAGAACGGCATCTTCCCGCTTTTCGGCACCCAAATACCCACTGTCACCGTATACGACTGTTTCCTCACCAGTCAAAAGTTCCGGAACCAGGGTAACATCGTGCACATTGGCACTGGTACCCTTTACTGTATGAACCAGACCGCTATCTTTGTCCACACCTATGTGAGCTTTATACCCGAAATACCATGTATTTCCCTTTTTTAACAGCAAACCACGTTCTTGCAGTAGCTCTACTACCTGAGCAAACAGCTTTTCTTGTACACCATTGTGCGTCAATAGATTGCGGAATTGTCCCAACGTGTCGCCGTTTGGTACCTGATTACTGGACTCCACTCCGCAGAAGTCTGAAAAAGCTCGACTGTCTATCACTTCTGCTACCGTTGTTTCATCTGACAAACTGTACAGATTTTCCAGCACATACAAGCGCAACATCAGCTCCACAAATTATAGAGCTTATTTCCGCGTTCTCCTTTATAACATGACCTCACTATATTGCCCCATTCACCCCATGGTATGATGCGTTCCATCTGTGTTAAAAACTCTTTTTTCTTCGTCCGTACCTATGCTAATTCATCACTCAATCCGGACAAACTCATCTGCTTATTCATATCCCTATTCTACCTTATTCTCTCTCATTTTCACATCCTTTTTTCTGTGCGATATTGCCTTTATATTTTAACAATTACATGGTAGCTATATATGTAGAATTGCCATCACCTATGTATGAGCTTACTCGGAATTCATAACGAACACCTTCTTTTAAACCCGTTAAAGTTGCAGGTGTAGCAATGGGATAATTTTTCACAACAGCCAATGGTGAACCAGTAACCCCCTCCTTGTTCAAACTAAAATTATATTTATCGTAATGAAAGGTTAATAATGTAAAGGACACTTGTCCGTCATAAAGAGCTTCAAAAGAATCTGGTGCACTTCCAAAACGTTTATTACTAGCGTATGGTACATATATGTACCCCTCTGCCACTACAGAACCTACGTTTGGCGAAACGCTTGGACACTCAACAGTTATACTAGGGTCATATATTGTAACTATGGCACCTGTTTTTTCGTCAATATAAGTTACTGGTGTTTCAGTCGATGCCTTTGATGTATCTACTTCTGATAGTGTTGGTAACGATGCATACGATGTCATATCGTCATAATCTGCCAGTGCAGTCATGCTCATAGCCAATACTGCTACTGTTGTAGCTAAACCGAATGCGATAATTTTTTTTAAATTTTTCATAATAAAACTCCTTACTCCAAATAAAGGGGATGCCTTATGTGGAAAAGTATACACCGTTCACAGACTATTTTCAATTACTTGATGGAATTAAAATTGTTTCAGATGCTATCTCGCATTGCTATAGGTCATATCATGTCCATTCTGATTGCTATGTTTTCTCGTGGCTACTGAGGTAAGATGGTTAATTTTGCCTTGTGCAGCAATCACCATCACACAACAATAGGTCACTTTTTGAACTATGGAAAATGGAAGGATGAGGTGATACAGGATAGTTTGAAACAAATGGTCATTCGGGTAATCTACCAGGAAGCTAAACGTTCAGGGCAGCCAATCTTCTGCATTGTGGATGATACGATTGCATCCAGGACAAAGCCTTCGTCACAGGCTTTACACCCTATTGAAAATGCATACTTCCATCAGTCTCACTTGAAGAAGAAACAGGATTATGGACATCAGGCGATTGCTGTTTTGCTCTCCTGCAATGGGATTACACTCAACTACGCAGTGCTTTTGTATGATAAATCCATGTCTAAAATCCAAATGGTATGCAATCTTGCACAAGAGCTACCAATAGCACCTGTACATTCTTACTTTCTATGTGATAGCTGGTATACTGCTGGAAAAGTGATGGATTCATTCATAAAAAGAGGGTTTTATACCATAGGAGCACTGAAAACCAACCGTATTCTCTATCCTGCTGGCATTCGCCAGAAGCTCAGCCAGTTTGCACTTTGCCTTCATAAGACAGATGCTGCTGTCCGCCTCGTCACAGCGGGCAATCGCCAGTATTATGTCTATCGCTATGAGGGCAAGCTGAATGGTCTGGAGAATGCAGTGGTCCTGATGACCTATCCAAAAGATGCCTTTCACAAGACACAGGCATTGCGAGCATTTCTATGCTCAGGGCATCCAAAGATTCTGGCTCCTGACATCTCTTGCCTATAACCTTTGTTGTATGGCTACAGGCACATTTATGCCCTTTGATGAAGGATATCGCTATATCCAAAAGCAGATCTAGCAGGAGAAGATAGTCTTTCTATACCAATGTGGTATGTATCATGTTCCTTTGGAACAACTGCTTGCTTATGTCGCTTGATTTTGTGCACTTCGACAGTTTTGCTCATTTATAGATGTATATATATTATAGCAAGCAAAAAAATGGCGGGGCTTTCAGCCTCGCCATTTTTTCTAATCCTTAAAATTTCTCTCCGCATTCCGGGCAATGGTCTATATAAAATCCTATTAACGAAATCCTGCTATGACAAAATGGGCATTTAAGTGCTATGCAACTATAAATTATGCCAACGGCAGAAATTCCACCACCAATCATACAAGCCGTGTCAGCCCCTATGCCAATTAAAGCTAAGATTCCTCCCAGAATCATCCCAAAAGCAACCAGTCCTTGCGAAATCAATCGTTTAATAAACATACATCATCAATACCCAGCTTCAGAAGGGGTCATTGGCAAATTGAAGGTCATATTCTTAATCGTTTTACCTTCTATTCCAGTCATTTTAACCCCTTCGACAGATGACTGGTACTGCTTCTTATTGATAAATCCCTGTACCGCCTTTAAGGTGTTATCATAATTCACAGGCGTAGCTACTCCGCTATGGCTGTTTTGTAGCATAGACGTTTCAATATTCTGATGTCCCTTTACAGAAATCTGGGGAATAGTGACTCCAATAGAGGCAGACGCTTTATGATAAAGACCTCTCAAATCAAATGACGCTTTTGGATTTTCTCTGACATAGATAAACGAGCACCCCAACGCCGTATTCCAAACATAGCTGGCCTTGATATTTGTGATCTCACTCGTTGAAGATACTTGGTCTCGTATTCCCTTAAAAAAATTATATACAGTTTGGGCAACTGCAATCTTGTTACTTGCCAAACCAGCAACAGAACTCACAGTAGATTTGAGCACGTACATAGAATTGGCTCCTGCCGATTTGGAATTTTTTAAGGTAACATCCCCGCTCTTATACAGAATGGTATCATTTTTGTATCCAGAAACCGGGGTCGCCAAAATTCTTAAAATATCATACGATTTTCCATTATATTTGTAGGTCGTATTATATGTCTCATACGTGATACCATTACGGGTACTACTGGACTGCTGTGCAGGCATATCCTCGCCTGTCAGCTCTGCAATCTCCGGCAATGTTACCTCTTCTACACCGTAGGACCGAAGAATTTCCGTAAGTTCATCGTATTTTTCTTGGTCGCCCTCTACAATAGCTTCAAGGCGCTCATCGAAAATCGAATCAATATCACTGACTGTAACAATCTTTGTATCCGCATCAGCCGGTACTGTAACCAGTCCCTGCTGAAGCATGTCATCTTCAACAATGGCAACCTTCCCTTGTAAATCAGTAGTTTGCTCTGGCTCCGCTGCAAACGCCACATTCGATGACATAATCATCAGCATAGCCAATCCCAATGCCACCGATTTTCCAAAAAATTTCATGTCACATTACCTCCTGACACTAAGAATAATACATCTTACTTCAATTTCAAGATACCGTAATGTAAAATATATGTAATATTTTATCCATTCGACCCAAATACCCTCTCTTCTTTGCATAGTCACAATTATCTCTTTTATCCATCACGGTTCTCCTCTCCTTTTTATTTATATACCTTACTATGAATGAGCAAATCTGAAAAAGTGTACAAAAAGAAGATATCCCACGGTTGAATGGTGTAGAATGTTTTTGGGAAAAAACAAACTCCAAACAAAGGGGGATGCCTTATGTGGAGAAGTATACACCATTCACAGACTATTTTCAATTACTTGATAGGATTAAAATTGTGTCAGATACTATCTCACATTGCAATAGGTCATATCATGTCCATCCTGATTGCTATGTTTTCTCGTGGCTACCGAGGCAAGACAGTTGATTTTGCCTTGTGCAGCAATCACCATCGCACAACAGTAGGTCACTTTTTGAACTATGGAAAATGGAAGGATGAGGTGATACAGAATAGTTTGAAACAAATGGTCATTCGGGTAATCTACCAGGAAGCTAAACGTTCAGGGCAGCCAATCTTCTGCATTGTGGATGATACGATTGCATCCAGGACAAAGCCTTCGTCACAGGCTTTACACCCTATTGAAAATGCATACTTCCATCAGTCTCACTTGAAGAAGAAACAGGATTATGGACATCAGGCGATTGCTGTTTTGCTCTCCTGCAATGGGATTACACTCAACTACGCAGTGCTTTTGTATGATAAATCCATGTCTAAAATCCAAATGGTATGCAATCTTGCACAAGAGCTACCAATAGCACCTGTACATTCTTACTTTCTATGTGATAGCTGGTATACTGCTGGAAAAGTGATGGATTCATTCATAAAAAGAGGGTTTTATACCATAGGAGCACTGAAAACCAACCGTATTCTCTATCCTGCTGGCATTCGCCAGAAGCTCAGCCAGTTTGCACTTTGCCTTCATAAGACAGATGCTGCTGTCCGCCTCGTCACAGCGGGCAATCGCCAGTATTATGTCTATCGCTATGAGGGCAAGCTGAATGGTCTGGAGAATGCAGTGGTCCTGATGACCTATCCAAAAGATGCCTTTCACAAGACACAGGCATTGCGAGCATTTCTATGCTCAGGGCATCCAAAGATTCTGGCTCCTGACATCTCTTGCCTATAACCTTTGTTGTATGGCTACAGGCACATTTATGCCCTTTGATGAAGGATATCGCTATATCCAAAAGCAGATCTAGCAGGAGAAGATAGTCTTTCTATACCAATGTGGTATGTATCATGTTCCTTTGGAACAACTGCTTGCTTATGTGGCTTGATTTTGTGCATTTCGACACTTTTGCTCATTTATAGATATAAGGTTGGATTTTTCATGAAAAAGTGATAAAATAAATAAAATCATTTAAATATTGATATAAGGGGGTTAAGCTGATATGGCCGTCTGTTATGATAAACTGTTTCATTTAATGATTGATAGAAAAATTACAAATTCCCAGCTCAAGGAAAAAGCTGGTTTTAGCGCGAACATAATCACTCGCCTAAAAAAGAATAAATACATTTCCTTGGATAGTATTGAACGCATCTGTAAAGTGCTGGATTGTGGTGTTGATGATATTCTTGAATTTGATTTTTTTGCATCAAATGTATCGGCGCAGAATTGCTCGACATGCCTTTCGGAGGAATGTAATAATGGTGAACATTAAAGGGTTTGTCAAATCTACAAAGTTAGTAAGCCGTGTTTTTATGGCAATCTGGCTGTTTATGTGTATGCTGATTACATTGTCTTTTTTGGTGGGAAGTGCCAAAGAAAACATTGTTTCTGATATTGCATATCTAATAGTTTGTTATATCTTTTGTTCTGCTATATTCCTTATTCCTGCAATTACGATTACACAAGCACAGCGTGCAAAAGCGAGCAAAGTAGATACCTATTATTCTGAAAAATCGTATTGGATTACACTTTTGTTGGTGGTTTTTGTTGGAACACTTGGTGTGCATCGCTTCTATACAGGAAAAAAAGCAACAGGAGTACTTTACCTTTTCACATTAGGAGGAGCAGGGATTGGATGGATTGTGGATATAATTTTAGTGGCAACAGGCATGTTTCCTGATAAAGAGAAACATATTATTCGACTTCCAGGGTATGGGAAACAAGAGTCCAATATGAGTCCCCAGTCTTTAGAAGTATGTGAGGTGCCAAAGGATTCCGAAAAATTGCAAAAGGCAGTAGAAAACCAAACTGTGAAGTCAACTTTGTTCTCTGACATTATCGTTTCTGGAGATACTGAGAAAAAGCAGGAGATTCCTGCGAGGCCTTCAGTACAAGATACATTTTGTGAAAAGCCTTCTTTTTCGGTTACAATTTCAGCAACAGAAACACCAAAAAACGAAGTGTCACTATATACCACGATAGTATATTCCGGCGATTCTTCTACAAAATTTTTTAGTGACATGAAAAAGTATGTTGATATGGTTGGGCAAAAAGTAGAGTTTGTTCCATTCATGCAGTATTGGCCTACTTATGATAGTATGAATCCCAGCCAGCGTGCGTGGTATTTTTATTGGCGCACGCAGATTCGGAAAGGTGAATATCTCGATACTGACCTATCTTATATTTTCGTACACATATACGAGCTTTTAAGCGGCTATGGGTGGAAACAAGCGTCCGATGGGTACAGCCAGCTTATGTCCCTCTGGATGTCTTATCGAGAACGGTTCCCCAAACTAGATCATTATCTTTTTGGGTGGATTTTTGATTTTGCTAAGATTTATCAGCTTGATTTTACCATGCCAGAAATATGCAATTTACAATTACCAAGTCAGGTTGCGATCAGAGACCTGTTACTTGATCAGCATAGCAATGAGAAACCATTGAGACTGCCATTCTCTCTAATTTGTTCTTTGTGCGACTATTCAATAATGGGTAGTAAATTTTATAAGGATGGACATCAGCTGTTGATGCAGGAGGCCATACCAAGAGTGGTGGCTCTGGCAGATGCAGTACTGTTAAAAGACAAAGGACGAGGGATCTTTGCTATATATGGTCCAAATCGCCCTAGGAAACAAAGTTATTATGCGTTTCAAAGCGCAGTATGCCCAGAGGCTAATAAGCGAATTGATCTTTCTGTAAAAGCATATAGCGTGAGCACAAGATTACGAAATTATGTGAATCAACTTGTGCGTTACAGTGAAAATGTTCTCAGAAGCTTATATGGGTACCGAGGGCGATTGCGTGATGTAGAACTAGAGCCTGAATTATCCAGTCTGGTAGAAAGCTTTTTGAAGAAAGAATATACGCCAAAGGAGAATATAGAAAAAGCGCCGCCAAAACGAGTTGAGGTCAAATTAGACTTTGATAGTATTGCGAGCCTGAGGGCGCAGTCTGACGCTGTGCGAGATGCTCTTGAAGTGGCAGATGAAAGGACACAAAAAAAACTGCTGACAGAGCTGCCGAAGATCACCGCAATGTTTACGGAACTCTCAAAACCTGCCCAAAAATTCCTTTTGTCGCTCAAAGCCACAGGATGGGAGAGTTCCACAAATACAGAGACAAGCATTTTTATTGAGGAAATCAACTCTGCAGCAGCACGCTTCATCGCACGGGATTTAATTGTAACTGAAGCTGGACAGTATATCATCGAAGATGATTACCGTGATGAGTTGGATTATATTTTTGAAAATACGCCGAAGTCAGAACTCGCAGTTGAACAGGAAACGGCAACAGAAACTGAGATGCGCGACGATAAATTGGATGGAATCGGTTTGCCAGAAGAACTGAAACAATTTTTTGAAGCGCTGACGGACATCCAAAGGCAAGCCCTACAGGCAATTCTGTTTTCTGATGATCCACAGGAAAAACTAACACATCTGGCTGAAGAAGCCATGTCCATGCCTGAAATCTTGATCGATGAAATCAACGATGTGGCAACACAGTTTCTTGATGATATTTTGATCGATACATTTGACGACACACCGACTGTTTTGGAGCAATATGCCGACGAACTGAAGCGTGCCGTAGGGCTACTGGGGGTAGAGTAATGGCAGCAACAATCAATCGCCGTGAGGCGGCGGCCTTAATCAATTCATTGACGGCAGGTGTTGTCCCAAGAATCGGGTTGCGTCATATCGCGGTAGGCAGACAGCTAGAGGTAAACGCCTTTTTGCAGGACCTGTCCACGGTAGAGGATGGTGGAGCCGCTTTTCGCTTTGTGTGTGGACAATATGGCAGCGGAAAAAGTTTTTTGCTGCAAATGATCCGTAATAACGCAATGGAACGTTCTTTTGTGGTTATGGACGCAGATTTGTCTCCAGAGCGCCGTCTCACCGGAACAAAAGGACAGGGGCTGGCAACATATAAAGAACTTATGCAGCACCTGTCTACCCGTACTCGCCCTGAGGGAGGTGCGTTAGAATCCATCTTACAAAAATGGATCTCTGCTATGCAGTCAAGCATAGCAAGGCAAAATGACCTGAAACCTGGAGACCCAACACTCGTTGATGCCGTCAGTATAGGTATCGCAGAGGTGCTCTCGGAATTATCCGAAATGGCCTACGGTTTTGCATTCGCTACGGTCATTGATGCTTACTGGAGAGGGATGAAAACCGGTAATGACGGGCTGAAACAAGTAGCTCTTCGCTGGATTCGTGGTGAATACGCGAACAAAACGGAGGCGCGCCGAGACCTGCCTGTTGACAGCATTATTGATGATCAGAACTGGTATGAGTTTTTGAAGCTGTTTGCTCTGTTTGTTTATAAGGCTGGTTATAAAGGACTACTTGTTTTCCTTGATGAAGGCGTTAATCTCTATAAAATCACACATAAGCAGGCCAGAGACAGTAACTATGAAAAAGTCTTGACTATTTTCAATGACACGATGCAAGGTAAAGCACGCTATATTGGGGTGTTTATGAGCGGAACCCCACAATTTATGTATGATGAACGCAGAGGATTGTTCAGCTATGAAGCCCTCCGCTCACGCCTTTCAGACAATCGATTTAGTACCCTGGGATTTGTGGATTACACAAGTCCTGTCATTAAACTGAATCAGCTGTCATCGGAAGAAATTTATCTGCTGCTTGAACGCCTTTGCCAACTGCATAGCTCCTATTATGATTATGAATGCAATCTCGGAGCGGACGAATTGACCGCATTTCTGGACACGGTACTCACGCGCTTAGGGGCCGATCGGTTGCTCACTCCGCGTGAGGTTACGAGAGATTTTCTGGGTTTGCTGAATATCCTTCACCAAAATCCGGACGCTACATTTGAAGGATTAATCCATACACAAGAACTTCAGGTAAAAAGCGCAGAAAAAGATCCGGAACAAATTGACGATGTAGCAGAAGATCTGTTTGCCGAATTTGACATATGAGTAATAGTGCATTTGAGCGGTATGCTCTCTTTATTCAGGAATACATATACCGAAAAAGATGGACGGATTTGCGGGAAGTACAGGTGGAGGCTTGTGATGCCATTATGGACACCAATAAGCATGTTATTGTTGCTTCCGGAACTGCTTCTGGCAAGACAGAAGCAGCATTCTTTCCAATCCTGACTATATTGGAGAAAAATCCGTCCACTTCAGTTGGAGTAATGTATATCGGCCCACTAAAAGCATTGATTAACGATCAATTCGAACGGTTAAATGAGCTGCTTGATGATCGTGACATTCCTGTGTGGCCCTGGCATGGGGATATATCGCAGTCAACCAAGAAGAAGGCGCTGCAAGTAGCACAAGGAATTTTACAAATTACGCCTGAGTCGCTGGAGGCACTGCTGATGCGCCACCCAGGATATGCTTGCCGTCTATTTTCGGACCTGCGCTTTATTGTCATAGATGAGATTCATGCGCTGATGGGAGAGGACCGAGGCCTTCAGGTACTATGTCTGATCGCAAGGCTTGAAAAACTGACTGGATGTCGCCCACGTAGAATCGGGTTGTCCGCAACTTTGAACGATTACCAGTCTGCTATGGCCTACCTGTCTGCGGGGAGCTCTGTAGGTGCGATAGCAGTAGGCATTACAAGCCTTAAACGTACGATTTCGCTGTGTGTAGAGAGCTTTCCTGTCGCGGAAGATGAAAAGCAGGCAGAGCAGGATCTTCAGAAATATTATGAATTCTTGTATGATAACTGCCACACAAAAAAGTGCCTAGTTTTTGCAAACAGCCGTGGAAATGTAGAAAATGTGATAGCACACATGAAATATATCGCAAAGCAGCGAGATGAGCGAGATGTATTTTATGTGCATCATGGAAGTGTGTCTGCTTCGTTGCGTCAGGAAGCGGAACAGGCTCTAAGAGATAATACAGGGCCTACCGTTGCTGCCGCGACCCTTACCTTGGAATTGGGTATCGACATCGGCGATCTGGATTGTACGATTCAAGTAGGTGCACCTTACACCTGTTCCAGCTTTGTTCAGCGTCTTGGCCGTTCTGGGCGGAGAACTGGGAAGTCACAGATGCTGTTTCTGAATTTATATGAACCGTCATGTAAAAATCCCTATGAGGTACTGCCATGGCATTTGCTCCGCTCTATTGCAATTATTCAACTATACCTTGAAGAACGATGGGTGGAGCCATTTATCCAAAAGAAGAAACCATTTAGTCTATTAGCACATCAAACACTGAGTACGCTTATGACCTATGGAGAACTTCCTCCGGCAGACCTTGCCCGAAAGGTTTTGCTGCTTCCTGCTTTCCGAGATACAGTTTCAGCAGGTGAATATCAGAACCTACTGCGATATATGCTGCAGGAGGAATACATACAGAGGATTGAAGGCGGCGGCTTGATTGTGGGATTGAAGGGGGAGAAAATTACAAATCATTTCTCCTTCTATGCTGTTTTTCAAGACGAAGAAACCTATCATGTGATGTCAAAAGATGGGGAAGTCGGTACGCTGACGAATTGTCCCACAGTAGATGAGGTTTTTGTCCTGGCTGGCCGATCTTGGCGGGTAGTTTCTATTGATGAGGAACGAAAAATTATCTATGTTGCTCATACGAAAAGTAATCGGATTCCCGTATGGATAGGGGGTGGCGGAGACATTCATGATAAGATCGTAGAGCGAATGAAAAAAGTCTTGCAGGAAGATACAATATATACTTATTTGCAGCCAAACGCACAGAGATTGCTTTCTGACGCGCGAAAGTATGCGAGAGAAAACGGATTGCTCGATAGTAAAGTGTTGCCCTGCAGTGAAAACATCTTTTTCATTTGCCCATGGTGTGGAACAAGAGAAATCAGGACAATGGCTAAACTTTTTTCTTGTGGATTAAAGCAAACTCTTGATATATACGCTGTGGATGATTCTTATTATTACCTGCGAATTACAAGCGGGCTCAGTCTTGATGAATTTTTTTCTCGATGCCGTAGCTTGAGCATTGATTTAGACGAACCGAATATGGTACTGCCAAAAGAGCAAACACCTAAAATAGATAAATATGATCCGATGGTACCAGAGGCTCTCTTGAGAAGTGCATTCCTCTATAATCAAATGGATGTGCCATCAGCTATTGGTATTTTGCAGGACATTGAAACGGCAGCAAGGTCCGAAAAAGTGCATCAATGATTGACGCCTTCAATAGGCTGTATAGCGTTTTGGTACAGGGAAATTCCTTGTCCGTAAAGCAGCGCATTCGCCGTGCTTGTCCTACACAAGTGTCAAATGACCATCTGCGCTTACCACTCATTTTTACCATCCAGCACATGAATCGGGAATCTCTGGGCACTGTTTTAGGACGGCGGCATCGACTGCGATTGACCTTGTAAACAGCAGATCCTCGCTTGGCGAAGTAGCCAGGTTTGCGATCACGACCAGGATATTCTGGTGTGCCACGTTGCAGTTCATAGCCAACTGTGGAGGGACTACACTACGATACTATCCAGCGTTTCCAAAAGAGAAGGTTCTTACCAAGCATTTGGCAGTGCACGACCGTGCGGGTTGTTGGTACTGGTAGACGGATGTGTAATTTCCTGCCCATGAAAATACATGACTGAGGATGAGCCGCCGTCCAACAGACTGGCCTGTACTGCGTCATAGCGTTTGAGAATTTCGCTGCAAGTGTAGATGTTCGCGCCGATGGACTGGGTGCTGCGGCCGTCAATGACGAGAAACAGCACGGTGCCATCTACCGTCTGTCCACGGGTCTAAGCTGAACCCTGTATTGGCCTCATCCAATGTCGAGACCCCATCCACAATGAGTGCCGGTCCAAACTCCACGGCATCGGACAAGAGCGGAACCAATTCCTCTTCTCCGATTTGCAGGCGATGCTGCGCGTCAAATCCGACCACCTTATAATTCCGTCCAAATCGTCCATTGAGTTGTTCGCCGTCGATTTTGAACAGACCATAGGGTGTTCCGCCATTGCCTGAGCCATCCGGATCAATAAAGCCGGATGCGTTCACGGCGAGTACAGCACATTGATCTTCCGTAATCTGATACAATCTCTGACCACTTTTAAATAAATTCGCACAGGGTGCAAGCTGTACGCGATCGGGATCGCTGATGATGGAGAGCGGTCCGTGATAGTCGAGTCCCTGCACTTCGCCCGGGATATCCATAATACAAATCCCTGCGTCTGGATCAATCGTAGCCACAGGATCTCCTGCGCGTGTCAGTAAACTGGAACCACCGTCCTGATCGCACAGGTCAAACGCACCGCCTGCCGCTGCGATTTCCGGATTGCGGGATAAAAAGTCTGTCCAAAGGGTTTCGTCCAGTTGGGAAAACTGCGCGAGCACAGGGGGTTTTTGCCGTCTGCTGGGATTCTTTGGGTGAAACTTCCGCAAGCTACCAGGTAGAGCGCAGCGACTTTTGTTTCTGCTCAAACGCCGCTCGTTTGTCCATGATTTCATCGATCATATCTTGCGGAAAAAAACAGGTCGCCAGCCACTGACGGGTTATGGTGGACATGGCGGTTTCAATGTAGACTTCGCGCCAGTATGCGATAACGACGTTTGGTGTATAAACAAGATATGGATATAAAGCCGTGACCAAAAGCAAGACCAAGATGGAAAAATACAGTCGGATACGCGCCGAGACTGACATAAAACCACAACTTTCTCATTTAGGTTGCTATGATTGTAATATAATTAATGACGTTTTATTTGTCCAGATTGGATGCAAATGTGTTGGCTTTTTCTGCAACTTTGTAGATTTTCTGTGCATAGAAAAAGGAGTCAAGAAATGGCCTTAGCTCCAGCGTGACAGTTATTGACTTAAAAAATGATTATAGGCTTTCAAAAAAGCAGATTTTTGCGTACACTCAGCAAGACTTTGTGACCCGTGGTACAGATGACTTCATCTTTTGCAATCGAAGCGACAAACTTCATATTGACGAGATAGCCTTGATAGTACAAACAGAATCCATATTGCTCCAGTTCGTTGACTGTGTCCAACATTTTTCCAATAATCTCAATTCGCTCGTTCACCGTCTGAATCATAAGATGGCGGTGATAAGCCTCTACATAAATAATATCGGACGGATGCAGCCGGTATACACATTTCTTGGTCTGTACGCACCAAAATCGGCTTTCGGTCTCACGAATATGCATGATTCGCCGGATTTCCCGCAGGAAGATGTGTGGATTGAGTGGTTTCTGGAAAAATTGAAACCCCCGAAGCGTGAAAGCCTCGGTCACATATTGCGGGTAGGCCGATATAAAAGCCACGTCAGCGTGCGGCAGGGATTCTTTCAGCGCTTTGGCGATTGTGATGCCCAGCATATCGGGTAATTCAATGTCCAATAAAATAATGTGGAATTTGGTTCCAGCTATGACAGTATCTAAAAATGCTTGTCCATGGTGGAATACACAAATCTGACTGCCCGGAATTTCCTCTAAATAGTACATATTTCTGCTGCCTGCGCTGGGCTGTCCTCACAAATGGCAAAATGCAATGGTTTCCCTCATTCTCATCCTTTTATGATATACTGACCAAACACCATCGCGGTATTACAAATTGAAAGATTGCACCGACACTTTCACAGATGGTAGATCCTGTAAAAGAGCACTGAGCGCAAATATGCCATTCTCACACTTCCAATCAAGTGAATCATGATATTTTTGTGCGATGCGTTCCATTCCCTGCATTCCATAACCATGACGTTCTGAGTTTGCTTTTTGAGAGATTGGGCGGTTATTCTTGGTTATGATAGGCTGGTCGGTCGGGTTTTCGACCAGGATCAAAACCATCTGCGCCTGCCGTGTGATTTTCACCAAGATGTAGGGCGACGTCTCGCCTCTGCAACCCGCAATCGCATTGTCTAATGCGGTTGCAAGCAACATCGCCACATCCATTGGGTCGATATGTGTATAAGAAAATGCCGGAATTTGCAAATGAAACGGAATATCCGACGCATCCACACGTTTGGCTGAAAGTACGGTATCCAGAAGCGAGTTACCTGTATCGGTGAGCGTTAGCGGCTGAACAGCATTCAGAAATGATGCAAAGTGCTTATGGAGTATATTGTACTGTTCTTGCTGCAACAAGCTATCAGCACTCAGAACAAAGTTGTTCATGTTGTGCCGCAGTTTGTAAACGTCTCGGCTGTGCTGATAAAATACAGTATAGTGCGCGATTTGCTCGGCACTTTGCCGATCCAGAAATTCCAACCGCAGACTCTCCAGCTGCACACGAAGCTGATCACGTAGTAGGCCGCCGCACAGAGTTGCACAGAATAAGACGAGCAGAATTGCAACGATTGCCGCGGACATGTACTGCGTGTCTGCGAAGGTCACAAATAGTTCGATAGATAAGATACCAAAAATCGAAAGAATCAGCGTGATCGTCACATAAATATGAAGAGGTTTCCAGCGGAAATAATCCATGACAACCACAATTGCCAAAACAACTGCAAGTTGCATGATTGCAGTCAGGATGGTGGTGAATGGGAAAAAGAAAGACGTTAGCGCGACCTGTGTGATAGATATATGCATGGCGTATTGGAGAATGAGCCATATAAGACCTTCACTGCATCCCGATAGTAAAAATGAGAGCGCTGTTGTCAAAAAACGATTTTGAAGTGTCGTTTTATACGAAAATGTTGCCACAAACGTCATCAGGCAGAAAATCAAACTGGTCAAGTCAGTCGCATACAAAAAATATACTTGACCGACTGTGATAAACAAGTAGGTCAGAAATAAGATTCGACGAGCTTGTTTGTCACGCAATTCGGCATGAAAAATTGTTTATCGTTTTTGTAAACAATATTATACCCAGTTGACCCTTCCCTTGTCAAATGATATAAGTATACCTTACAAAACACTTTTGAACGAATACCAAACACTTTTGCAGCCTATATCAGTTTCTTGCCAAAAGACTTGACGATCATCGTAAAATGTGTACGATGAAGATATAACTCATAGCTACTCTGCATTTTTAAATTGTCAAACAACCTTAAATATCACGTAGGAGACAGGTTCGCGGATACAAAAGACTGCTCTACATTGAGGATATTGAGGTAGATGTGTCAGACTGAAATACAAGCGCGCTGGAAGTCTGGCTGGTTGTACAGGACTGTACTCATGGTATGGTCACGATTCAAGCAGAATAGGAGGCATTAACATGAAACGAACCCTTGGCATTGCAATACTGAGCGCACTGATACTCACAGGCACAGCAACAGCGGCGACTGAAATTCAGCGGCAGGACGCGGTCTTTCTGGATGATCTTGGGCTATTCCAAGGCACAGAACACGGTTATGAGCTCGACCGCACGATGACCCGCGCCGAAGGTGCAGTTATGCTCGTCCGTCTGCTCGGTGGAGAGGCGGAAGCCAAAACAAGCACCTATCAGACACCGTTTACCGACGTTCCAACCTGGGCACAGCCTTACATCGGCTGGCTGTACCAGAACAAGCTAACGAACGGCACATCGGGGACCACATACAGTCTCAATGCTCCAATGCAGTTCGAGCAATATGCATGGTTTACTGGTCGCGCGGCAGGCTTTACCGACGACGATGTCGCATCGGGCAAAACACACTTATCTACTGAGGCCTACCGGCGCGAGTACGGAAGCAAGATTACACGCGGGCAGGCAGTAGCATTATCCATGGATACATTGTATGCACCGCTGAAAGGTCAGTCCGTAACGCTGGCCGACCGTCTGATCGCGCAAGAAGTATTCACCCAAGCCGACTGGGAGCGGGTCAAAGCTGACTTTGAGCGCGCGAAAGGTATGGTTTGGACTTCGGACGGGATGAGCACGGCGGCGTTGCCGCCCTGCCGGTTCCAGACGGTGAATGGGGTGCAGTATGCGATTGACTACGCGCCGGACAGCGCGCTGGTGTCGCCTACGCCGGTCACCGATGTGCCAGACTGGATGTTTCGCGGCGGGCGTACTGTGTATCGCAGCGTGGACGGTACGCTTTGGACGTGTATTTTTCAGCTACCCGATACCACGCCGGTGCGCATCGGGGACATTGTGGCGTTTGACGGCACGAGCCTGACGTTCACGGTGCTGGCAGACCCAAACAGTACAAAATATATGAATTATGTCTTGCAGATCCGGGCGACCCCAGAGCACGCCGTACTGGTTGATCTGCCGGGCGTAACTTGGAAAAAGGAGGAATCCATGCAGGCCATTCAAGCGTGGCTGGATTTCAATTGGAGATAATTAATATTCTCTCGTAAAACGGTAATTACATTTTCAGATATATCCTAACATTACACATATAAGTGCATTTTTATTGCTCTACCAACCACGCATATGGTTATTGGTTACCCATAAACGAGTCTATCGAATCACATCTCTTTCCTCTTTGTAAATAAATACTATTTTCCTAAATAGTGTTTACATGAGATTATGGTATAAAAGAAGCATGAAGACTGAATGAGGTGTTCCTATGAGAAGCGAGCAATAACGCCATGATATAAGCGATAAAGTGTGGAATCTACTGGAGCCACACTTACCAGGCCAGCGAGGCCAGTCGGGTAGTCTTGCAAATGATAATCGACAATTTATCAACGGAGTGTTCTGGATTTTACGCACAGGAGCCCCATGGCGAGACCTGCCGCAGTGCTATGGAAAATGGGGTACTGTATATCAGTGATTTCGCAGATGGCGGGACAAGGGCATGTGGGAAAAGTTGTTGGAAATTCTAGCACTTTATCCGGTTAGTTTTCAAACTATAGTTGGATAGAATCTAGCCAACTTGATTCTAGCATCATGGGTTGTGAATTGCCAATTGACTTTGACGCTCTGATTGTTACGTTTGCTCGTCCAGGCACGAATCTGTTGCTTAAAACTGTCCAAATCGGGAAGTGGTTTGCTCAGAGCTTGTCGGCTCATGACACCGATCTCTATCTCTACCATGTCCAGCCAACTGCCATGTTTGGGCGTATAATGCCATTCAAAGTGCTGCGCTAATCTGCGAGCTTCTTGAGGTGGAAACGCTTTGTACAGTGAGGCTGGAGCATGGATATTCAGGTTGTCTGTTACAAGGACAATCTTTTCGGCTCCTGAATACAGTTGGTCAGACACATATCTGAGAATCTCCGCAAAATCTATAGCTGTTCTACTTTCTGTCACAACGGTCTGTCTTCTGCCTGCCAATGGCTCGCAAATCATAAATACATTCGCAACTCCATTACGGATATATTCATAATCTACCTTCTCTGGCCGGCCAGACTCGCAAGGAATGCGGGTTTGCTGAATCAACTGTTTGTTGGTTTCATCAATACAGATAACCGGAACAATCGAATCATACGGACGTTGATATAACTCTAGAATATCCTCCATTTTCGCCACAAATTCTGCATCTGCTCCAGGAATACACCATTCCTTTACAAGCCACGGCTTGATTTCGTTTTTTTCATCACTTCACACACAGTGGTATCTGTAATATAATCCACTACCTCTAATCGGATCAGTTCATCGGCTATGGCCTGCATTGTCCAGTGGGTTGCTCCTTCAGGCGCTTGGAAGCAGGCGATCGCACAAATCTGGGCTTCCACATCTCCAGTGACCTTGCGGTAGCGGTTTACTTGTTGTTTTCTACCCAGAGCCGCCTCCATACCCTCCATAACGAACCGTTTGGCTACTCCAGCAATGGTGCTATGGGAAGCGCCATAAGCCTCCTTAATTCGATCATAGCTCCAATCTTTGTTTTCAGGCCTGCGATCCAGTTTTAGAAGGATTTGCGCATGTCGTATACGATAGCCTTTCCCACCTTTTTGTACCAGTGTTTTCAACTCCTGTTTCTCTTCATCCATAAGGGTAACAACGTATCGTGGCATGGGTACTTCCTCCAATTCTCTTTTAATTGAAGTTTATCATATTTCTCCACAAATTCAACTGTTGTTTCTGGCCGGATAAAACACTAGTGGATGAACCTGACTTTGAATGGCTCATGATTGACGCAAATCATTGCAAGGTACATCCTCATGCCGCTGGAGCGAAGGGTGGAAACCAGCATATGAGCCGTACAAAAGGGGGGTCAATACCAAAATTCACCTTGCCGTGGATGCAAATTACTTATCACAGAGGGTACCCGAGCTGATTGCAAAGAAGCTATTTACCTGATTGATGGAATATGTGCTGGGACCCTATAGGGGGTACGATACCAATCAAATCCTTGCCTATGCCGTTGCTGCAGGGATGGAGATTGTTATCCCGGCGAAACGAAACCGTAAAGAACAGCGGGATTATGACCATTATTTGTATCGACCAAGGCATTTGGTAGAAAATGTTTTCCTGCACTTGAGACGTTGGCGTAGCATTGCTACACGATATGCCAAAAACACATCTTCATTTTTGGCCGCAGTGCAAATTCGTTGCATTGCTATTTGGTCTACCATTTTGGCTTAAACTTATGTACACACTATTTAGGCAGTAGACAGGATTTACCATCGTCGAATATCCTCTTGCAAACTATGAATGAGCAAATTTGAAATACTACACAAAAAAACAAATGAAAATCCTCTCTGCAAAAACACTTGTGTCATATTTATCCATATTACATCGATAAATATGTGCATTCTGACAGTTTTGCTCATTTATACTACTATTATCTATTTTCCACAGCAGATGGTTTTGCAGTACCAAGCTTTCTATTGCCATAATCTCAATCATATCACAATCCATTGTTCCGCGTTTTGGCATCTCTTACTTCACTATCTTCGATTTTATCTCTTAAATACAAAAAAGCCCAGCCTTATCTGGACTTTTTCGACAGGCTGACAGCTCATCCAGAGATGAGATGTTTTTATGTTGGATAAATAATCGTTAAATAGAATGAATTCAGGCTGTCACAAATACAGTTTTTGTACGTGAGTCATAACCAGAAGAATTCTCGGCAAAAAATTCTGCTTGAATTTTATACTTTTTTCCTACTTCTCCCGAAAAAATAAGTTCCTTGCTAAGCACAATGGTATTATATCCTACCATGCCTTTATCATATCTGTCATAAGATTCCATTTCAACCCAATTTCCGCCGGACTCTTGATAAATCACAATACTTTCAGCCCCCAAATATTGCATTTTCCCAGTTCCTTCAATATAAAAACTGATTGTAATCTTGCCACCACCAGATCTAATTGCACCTATTTCGCATCTGTCAATTTGCTTACTGGCTCTAGGAAAAGCATTTACCGATGTGATTGCACATGTCAATGCGATTACTAAACTCAAAATGAAACACTTTTTCACAAATTTCATATTCTTATTACCCCTTATAAATTGAATCAATCATTTTTTTCATTTCTTGTATAGTACAATCTGCATGGATAGAACATTCTATATTTTCATTAAACCACACCGCTGCTACTCGATCATAATTATAAAATATGTAATGCGTAATCCCTTGCACAACATAACTCTGTACTTCTCTCTCATCCTTTTCATACGTTGCTGAGATTGCCTCATCTGTCAGATTACGCAAATAATAGTAATATGTGATAGATAATGACCTGTCATTATTTGTTTCGTAAAAACCATTAAATACAACTCGTTTCGACATAGTTAATTCTGTTACAGATACTTCTGATAATGTATATTCTTTTGGGATATAAGTCGGCATAACTTTTTCTGTAATGCCATAATCATCCAATGCTTCTTGCAAGCTGGTATAGTCGTTTTTCCTTTGAATTTCACCTTGTTGTACACTTGTTTCTGATGGTGTATTATCCATTTCACTTTCAAACTGAAATTCTTCTTCCGTCCATGTACCAAACATCTTTTGAAAGAATTTCGTTCCCATAGCCGTAGGAATTGCAAGCGCCAGCAAACATGCAGCGACCGTAACCCCGATCAATACTCTGCGTAACGGTCGTTTTCTCTTTTTCAGGGGGGTCTCCATGGTACAGTTAACTGTTTCCGTTGGATAAAGTACATCTTCTGATGCGTAAAGCGACAGAAACGTTTCCCATGCCTTATCAATATCAAAGTCTGGGACACCCTGTGACTGATTCTTTCGATCTTCAATAATTTGCAGCAAATCAAGAATTTTATCGGCATCGCTGTCCTCTTGGGCATCTAACGATACACGCAAAAGCTCTTCTAATTGCTCTATCTCTAGCTGATTTAGACCGGTATTTGCCTGATCCTTTTTCTCAGCCATTGTTAAAACCTCCTTTCATTCTATATATGACCTTTTATGTACAAGCCTGACTGTAAATCATAAAAATTTTTTTTGCTCTCTGTAATTGACTTCTAATTTTTTTCGGATTCTCTCCAATCGTTTTTGACTGGCAGATACAGATATATTAAGTTCTTCCGCAATCTCTTTGTGCGTTGCTTGATCGAACACAAAACGTTTAAGTAAATAGCGTTCATCCGGTTTCAATACAGTTTCCAACAAGGTTTCCACCGTATGGTCGGTACAGTCAATCATCTGCTCAATCTCATCTTTTGGGGCAGCTAAATCGGCAACGTCACCAATCTCTAAAAATCGGTGAAGCATTTGGTTTCTTCTTCGCTCATACTCTAAAATTTTATATTTCGTCGTATTCACCAGCCACCCTGCCTGATTGGGATGTTCTCGCAAAATATCGATATGTAACAGCGCTTCATGAAAGGTATCTTGCACGATCTCCTCAGATATATCCCATTTTTTCACTCGTGCATACGCTAAAAGTGTTAATTTTTTGAAATACTGTCGAAACAGAGTCTCAATTATCTTTTCATCCTCCGACTTCACACAAATCCCCCTTCCGTGCGTTTTGTTTCTGTGTATAATCATAACGTAAAATTTTTCGAATTTCTACATTTTGCAAAAATTTTTCTAAACATGTCAGGACACCCAATTGTCTAGCCATATATATAACGAAAACACTAAACATCTCCATACAGCAGAAAAGAGGGAAAATATGGGTTGTTTTATACAAAGTTCGTTTATAAAAGCACAAAAGATGTCTGGTATAGTGTGTACAGACTACCTAATTTGCCAAGATCGCACAGATTTGTTTCGCATTCCCCTTCAAAGTATTTTGTACCTTGAATCACAAAATTATATAGTAATCCTGCATACGTCAACGACCACACATTCTATTCGAATCACATTGAAAGAACTAGAAAATATTTTAATTACAAAAGATTTTTTCCGCATTCACATGAGCTATCTCGTTAATCTAGAGCATATTACGCATGCTGGAGCAACAGACATTGAATTAGATAACGGAGAGCATCTTAAAATCAGCCGCAATCGAAAAGCAGCTTTTCAACAAGCTTTATATAATTTTATAGATAAATATACATAAATAACCAATAAAGCCACAATATTGACTAGTTACTGCAATAACATGCTAATTGCCAAAATCCATTGCAAATTAAAAAATGCAATGCTATGATACAGACAGATTCTTCGAAGAACCAAGAAAACACAGATAAAATACCGGATTCTAAGGAGGTTTACTCAAATGAAACACCCTGTTAAAAAGATTCTGAGTTCTATGTTTGTTGGTTGTATGCTGCTTTCAGCAGGTACTATGACTGCTGGGGCAGTTAGTGATGTTTCGTACGTTGGTCTGACAAATGGTCCGTCTTTAACCGGTTCTGTTTTCGAAAGCATGACGGGCGAAATTATTGTCATTGATGAAAATGGAAATGAGTGGTCCACTCCATATACATTTACCGTCCCAGCGAATGCAAGCGAAAGCGAAAAGGCTTCTATTGGCACAGCCGCTGCACGTGCTACACTGGGCTATGATGTATCCACACGCGCAAGCGATGAGCAGGCCTTAATTACAGGACTGCATGCAGACATCCCACTCAATACAGGATCTTCCACTTCTTCTTTGGTGGCATGGGCTCAATCCTCTCTTAAGTTTACTCCTAAAGAAGTCATGATGACTTTTATGCGTGATCGTGATGCGAATTTTACTCATCTGAATGTGGCTTTGCTTAATAATTCGTATTCTGATTTTGAATGCTATCAAATGAATGTAAGTGCGGGTGCTGAGTGTATCGTCACTTTTGTTCGAAATCGCTTTTATGATGGTCGCGATCAGGCGTTTATGAACGTTGGTGATAAACTCGGAATGCGTGTTAGTGGCTCTGGTGGTTCTGGGGCTGCACAGATTGCTATGTGGGCTATTCCTAAATAACTAAATTTTTACTCTGGAATTTCATGGGAGAGTACATTTTTATGTATTCTCCCATGCTATTTCAAATACTACAAAGAGGTGTTTATTATGAAAAAGCATTGGAAAACTTTAGTTTTTGCGGCTACAGCTGCAGCTGTATTGTCATGCGGCATGTCTGCCTTTGCTGTGTCCGATGTACACGCAACTGTCTATCTTGATCCAGTTTTTGTAGAAGGACGTGAGGCATATTGCTGGACACCTCTGGGCAAGCAGACTGATTATCTGAGCTATAATGGCACGACTTATATTCCAATCCGTACCGCTGGCGAGTGGATGGGTAAAAACGTCTCTTGGGACGAGAAAAGCAAGACCATCACGCTCAGCGGAACGACCGAAAAAATTTATCACGATCAGACCGAATACGACGCAGACGACCAGACCTTGGATAAGCTCCGCAACGAGGGCATGACCGTAAAACTTAGAGACGACATCAAGGTCGTTGTAGATGGTACGACACAGAACTTCAAAAATGCCAAGGGCGAAGCGGTCTATCCCATCAACTATAACGATATGAATTATCTACCTGTACGCAATATTGGTGAACTGCTTGGTATGACAGTCAAATATTTGCCCAAGACCGACCGTTCTCCGTCCACCATCTTCCTGCGCACTGCACTGACCGATGCACAGGTGCAAGAAGGATTAAACTACGTGAAAACGCTTCAGGAATTGGAGTTTTACCAGGGTGCAAATCTGCCCGCATCCCTTTTGGCAAAATTTGATGCCCGCACCAATGAGGTCAATCAACAGGGTATTACAGCGTCCAAGAGCATGTTCCAGTGTTTCTCCTCGGTTTGGGATCAGGTAACGCTGGACGAAAGCAAGGCTTTCACGCAGGCCGCACTCTTGTCTATCCAAAAAATGATCGACACGCCGTGCCCTGATCTTGCAGTTCTGAGCGCCAAGCACAAGGAAATGGTTAAAGCTGCGCAGGATGCACTGACTGCGTTCCAGAAGGTACAGGAAGCAATTGATGCAGGAAAAGATGCGACAACAATCGCTCAGATGCTGGGAAATAACCGCTCTGGCTCTTCGAGTGCGTGCTCAACAGTTGATTACATCGGTGCCACAGTTAATGAAATGTATACTGTTCTGTCTGAGACGTATTTGCAGCAGAGTGCGTAAAATATCTACATTTTAATTTATCCCAAACCTGATAGGAACATGGTCCTTTGTCCCATCGTTTTCTTCATCCTTCCTAAATCCTGTTCCTGTCTGCCGAACATGGGCTGTGTGATTATCCACAATTGCGATGGTAAATTGTAAAATAAAATTGAACATATGCTCCATAGCGCTCAGAAATCTGACAAAACACAAGAGGGGTCAGCACCTTGGAGCGGAAGAGCGAGGAGCAATCCAATCGCTCAAGAAGCAGGGAGTGAGCAACCAAGCTATCGCACGGATTATTGACTGTAGTCCCTCCACAGTTGGCTATGAACTGCAACGTGGCACACCAGAATATTCTGGTCGTGGTTGCAAACTTGACTACTCCACCAAGTGTGGAGCTGCTGTTTACAAGGTTAATCGCAGTCGATGCCGCCGTCCTAAAACAGTGCCCAGAGATTCCCGATTCATGTGTTGGAAGGTAAAAATGATTCGTAAGCGCAGATGGTCATTTAACACTTGTGTAGGACGAGCACGACGAATGCGCTGCTTTACGGACAAGCAAATTCCTTGTACCAAAGCGCTATACAACCTGTTGTGGAAAGGTGAGTTGCCTATCACATAATTTCAACTTCTAGATGTATTAAGCCGTCGTTCTCATGGAAAACTAAGACTTTCTAAGCGTGTTTTGGGAAAATCTATCGAAAAACGTCTTCTAGAAGTGGCTGACAGAAATACATTTGGACATTGGAAGCAGGTGAAATCAATGCCATGCCCAGCTGGACAATGTTTATGCATTAAACCCGTGAGGAACCTTATCTCGGCAAATTATTCAACTTGTTATTGCAATTTTAGTAAAATAAGTTTTATTTGATGAATCGTATAGGTCAGAAATGCAAAAAGGCTCAGGATTATTTCCTGAGCCTTAGCCTGTTGAAAAAGTCTAGGTAATGCAGGGATTTTGTGTATTTAAGAGATAGAATAGAAGATAGTGAAGCAAGAGATGCTGAAACGCGGAAAAAATGGATTGTGATATTACCCATTGCAAGGTGAAACGCCTCATTTTTCCACAGTAAGCCACAACATTTACATGAATTGTATGAAAAAACGAATTGATCAGTGCTATTAATCCAGTCGTTGAAGATATCAACCATCAATTTACCATTGAGGTGCTAACACAGGAATTTCGTTCTGGAGATTTGTCTATTTCGGCCAGGAATTTACGCTGTGCTCGTGAGAATCTCACAGACATTCTGGATCGTGTGGACTCAGAGCAGGTGACGGCACAGCTGAAAACGCTGTTAGATATCCTGAATCAGGAAGAGTAAACGGGTCATGGAGCGTATTCGGAATGAAATCAAAGGTCGGATGATGGAGGATATTGTTCTGCTGGAAACCAAATTGGCCAATGCGAAAAAACAGGTATTTGTGTTGCAATTTTCGGTAGGTGAGTTTGACATGGTGGTCTTTGAACCACAAACTGCATCCTGTCAGATGTATGAGATTAAGCACAGCACTCAGATGCTCCCCCATCCGTATTGGCACCTGATGGATAAAAAGAAATGTGCCAATACAGAACATCGCTACGGTATCATTACTGGAAAGTTTGTGCTGTACCAAAGAGAGAGCTAGCAGGTTGGAGAAATTTTTTATCAGAACATAGAGGAATATCTGTGCGGATTGACCCTTTCCCTTTGAGCTGTTTCTATATCGGCAAAAATGGATTATGAAAATTGATTGTAAAATTGCCGATGATGGAGTATACTAAATAAGAGGAAGTGATA
>OERG01000053.1_pt1 | contig 30055 bp, 27 predicted proteins | sample 1539951 | NCBI WGS metagenome assembly OERG01 (sample SAMEA3891870, study PRJEB23780) | metagenome | biome: terrestrial biome; feature: animal house; material: Caecal content | place: Italy | collected 2015-05-05
GGAGGAGTTTATGGCTTCTCCCAACCCCGCCGTTATGGTTGCGGCCTCCACCACTGACAACGCAGTGTATCAGACTCTCCAGAAGGCTGCCAACACCGAAGAGCTGCTGGCTACCCTGGGTGTTGATGCAGTTGTCGAGGACGCCAACAGCTACCAGGCTGCTGGCATCTACGAGATCAACTACAACACTGCTGCTGTTTCTGTGGTTGGCGAGAATGGCGCGATCAGCGTCTCCATGGAGATGCCCGGCGTTTCCGCTGGCGATTCTGTCCTGGTGGTCTGCGTTGTGAACGGCAAGTCCACTGTGGTCAAGGCCACCGTCAATGCTGAGGGCAAGATCCAGTTCACTGCCCCGAACAATGCGACCGTCATGATCATGAAGAAGGTCTAAGATCGTTTTTGACCGGCATTACAGAATCGGGCATAGGACAATCTTAAAAAGCGCCTGCCTTTGTTTTCTGAGCAAAGGCAGGCTGCTTTTTTAAAGTGAATTTACGATGAGGGACTTTCATGGAAAATTATTCTGAAGATCGAAACAGTCAAATGGGAAGTGTTGCGGCAATACCCAAAGAGCAACTGTTTGACTTAGAGGAAATCCGAAACCCTAAGTGGGGTTATTGGCTGGGGCGTAGGACGCAGGATATTGTTTTGTCGTGTATTGCTTTGATTGTTCTGCTTCCGTTCTTTGCCCTGATTTCCATTATTATCTGGATTGACAGTCCGGGGGCAAGCCCGATTTTCTCCCAGAATCGAGTGGGACGGGATGGGAAGATTTTTAAATTCTACAAATTCCGCTCGATGATTCCCAACGCGGAAGAAAAACTGAAGGAAGTGCTGGCGCAAAATGAGATGGACGGACCGGCCTTCAAAATGAAGAATGATCCCCGGATTACCCGGGTGGGACGCTTTATTCGCAAAACGGGCATCGACGAATTGCCGCAGTTGGTGAATGTTTTAAAAGGTGAAATGAGCCTTGTTGGTCCGCGTCCCGCTCTCCCGCGTGAGGTAGAGCAGTATACCGATTATCAACGTCAGAGACTTAACGTGACGCCTGGTCTGACCTGCTACTGGCAGGTTCAGCCCAATCGAAACGAGCTGAGCTTTGATGAATGGATGGAACTGGACCTCAAGTACATAAGGGAACGCAGTTTCTGGGTGGACTGGAAAATCATTTTTAAAACAGTTGTGACCATCTTTCGAATGTATGGGCAATAAATCGGTATTGCCCCTGAATAAGCAAGTTTTAATAGGTCTGAATCATCTCGACACAAAACCTCCTATAGCGGCATAAAGCTGCTGCAGGAGGTTTTGTTTTATAAAGATAAGCGAGATGCTTGGCTAGAGACAACCACATTCGAACAACTTGGAGAGTAGATCATTTGAACGCAAGAACCGACTATCCGGCTTACGGGATTTCGAGCCAAACTCGATTGCCGAATGCCAAAGACCAACTTCGCTCTTACCGGCAGGCTTCCGTCAGCCGTTTGGCCATCGCGGCCATAGGCGCGGCGGCCAATTTACAGACCTTCCGGTCAGCGGTAAGCAATCCGTTTAGCTCTTCTTCTACATCCGAAAGCTGGGTGTAAATGGCGGCACATAACCCCTGTTCCACCAGTGGGAGCACCCGCTGTTCGTAAAGGGTGAGCACAGCTGTCTCCAGTGCCTCAGGGGTTTTACAGGCCCCGTAGCCGTAACTGCGGCCAGGGCATTGCAGGTGTCCTTTTACCGGCAAACAGATTCCGCCAAATTCTGTGAGTACCAGAGGTTTTTTCCCGACCTTCAGTTTCCAGGGGCCGAAATAGATATGGCGGCTGTCCACGTCGGTTTCACCGCAGATAAACCACCCGGAGGTAGAATCAATGAAACGACTGTGATCCAGGGCCCGCAGTTTTTTATAAACAGCGGAAGAATCAAACTGGCCCCAGCCCTCGTTAAAGATGGTCCAGTAGACAATGCAGGGGTGGTTTTTCAGAGTCGTCACCGTGGCTTCCATTCCAGCGAGAAAAGCGGCTCGGGTAACGGGATCCGGGTGTATGGTTTTGTCGCTTCTGCGGGTCCGAAAACCAAGATTGGGCAGAACTGTGTCCCGAAGAAAACTGTAGTCGCCATTGCTCACCATGTCCTGAAATACGGCCATGCCAAGACAGTCACAAGCGTAGTAGAAAAGGGGTGGTTCTACCTTAATATGCTTTCGCAGAGTGTTGAAGCCCAGGGCTTTCATTGCCCGGATGTCCTCCTCGTAAGCGGCAGGGGAGGCGGGGGTAAAGATTCCGTCGCTCCAGTAACCCTGATCCAGGACTCCATGGAAAAAGTAGGGCTTGCCATTGAGACAAAGGCGTTTATACTTGCCTATCTGTTTGATCTCCAGGGTGCGCAGAGCAAAGTAACTTTCTACCTGGTCTTCGCCTGCCAGAATGAGGATCGAGTAGAGAAACGGGCTTTCTGGGCTCCAGAGACGGGGCTGCGGCGGACGCAGAACGGCCCGGCCTTTTTCCAGAGGGACCGTAAAATTCCCCGAAGGATCGGCTACCGTCACCGTACCGAAAAGGCTCTCGTCTCCCACATCCAGTATCGCTTTTTCCAGGTCGCAGGCGAAGTCCAGCCGCTTTATGTACCGTTTCGGTACGCTTTCCAGCCAGACCGTCTGCCACAGGCCGGAAACGGGGGTGTACCACATTCCGCCGGGTTTTTCTACCTGTTTGCCGCAGGGCAGCACCCTGCCCCGCAGATCGTCCCTGGTCCGAAGGACCAGCTGGTTTTCGCCGGGCAGCACTGCAGCGGTGATGTCAAAGGTGGCTGCATCATAGCCGCCGGTGTGACCACCCAGGAACTGACCGTTTAAAAAACAGTCCACCTGCTGGTCTGCTCCGTCCACGTGTAGCAGAATCTTCCCGCGGTTAAACTTGGCCGGGAGGGAGAAACTTCGATGATAAAATAGACGGCTGCCCTCAGGAAAATGTTTCCCTATGCCGGAGAGAACGCTCTCCGGACAAAAAGGTACCAGGATGTCCTGATTGTACCGGTCAGGCAGCTCGTCGCTTGGACTTACAGCAAACTGCCAGCGGCCGTTCAGATTCAAAAAGCTGGCGCGCTGCAGCTGCGGCCGGGGATAATCTGGCCAGGGCAGGGTGGGCAGCGCCTCACCGGCGGCGGTGAACAGAGTCTCTTTCATGAAAAACTCCTTTCAGGCAGGGGAATGGTCAATGGAATGCGGATGCTCTATGAGGTCTCTGTTCAGTATACACCCCGGTTGCCACTCTGGTCAAACGACGGGGCGGAATATTCATCTTTAGGTCAATGTGTGGCATATGGAGAAACTTTGCAATGAAACACAGGCGGAGTTCAGCCGTCTGTCTGCCAGTGCTTTTTCAGCTGGGTGAGGGCATGGGTTTCCAGACGGGATACATAGCTTCGGCTGATTCCCACGATCCGGGCGGTCTCCAGCTGTGTTAAGGGCGGCTGACCTCCCAGACCATACCGAAGCAGGATGATCTGGCGCTCGCGGGCGTCCAGCTGTTCGATCAGTCCCCGCAGCCGGCAGGCGTCGTCCTGCTTTTCGTAGTCCTCCTCCATGCACAGCGGATCCTGCAAAACATCAGAAAGTGTGAGGGCGGATTCGTCTTTGGCCGTTTCCAGGGTTTCCTGCAGCGAAACGGTGGAGCCATTCTTTTTGTCTTTCCGAAAGTGCATTCGGATCTCGTTTTCAATGCACTTGCTGGCATATGTGGAGAACCGGGCCTGGCGTTTGCCGTCGAAGGTCCTCACCGCCTTGATCAGACCGATGGTTCCGATGCTGATGAGGTCGTCCTGGTCGCTGGGGAAAGTATAATATTTTTTGACGATATGTGCCACAAGCCGCAAATTGTGCCGAATGATTTTTTCCGCGGCGTCAGAGTCGCCCGACTGCATGGCCCGGAAAGCCTCGGCTTCCTCTTTGGCGTTCAGCGGCCGGGGGAAGCTGCTGGATTCCAGATGCAGGGAGAGGTAGAGAAATTTGGTTGCAAAAAATTGCAGCAGTAAAAACAGCATGGTTCTTGCCTCCTGTTTGAAATGGGGTTGTTTTACTGTATGAGAGGCTGCCGCCGAACTTTCGGCTTGATAAAGGAAATCGGGAATGGGATAAAAATAAAGCAGGCTCCGCCCGCGAAGGGGGAGCCTGCCGCACTTTTTACAAAGGAATTTTACTGTGCCTTGGAAAGGGCCTGTGCCACGGCCTCGCGGAAGCCGTCGGAGGTCATGGTTGCGCCGGAAGCGCCGTCGATCTCGGCAGAGTTGGCTGCGATGGCGTCCTGAACCAGCTTGTCCAGGGCGGGGGCGCCGATGTCGGAGGATTCGGCGTGGTTGTCCACCACGATGTCAGAGATTTTGCCGTCCTTAATGGTGACGGTGACGTTCATCTGACCGCCGCGGCCAGTGCCCTGGCCGGTGTAGCTGCCGTCTTTGTAAACGGTATCGGAGGCAACGATCTGGTTGTTGTCCACCGACAGCTCGGCCAGCTCGTCCCGGCTGGTCAGCGCCTCGCCGGAAGCAGTTACCCTGGCCATGGTTTTGCCCAGCAGGTAGCCCCAGATCACGCAGCGGCCATTGGAGTTGCCAGCCATGTTGATGGGGTAATCGATGGCGTACAGGTCGCCGGAGGTGTTGCCAGTGGCATACAGGCCCGGGATGGGCTGCTTGTTGTCGTCCAGAACCTGGAGATCCGTGTTCACCGACAGACCGCCCACCACAGCCAGCAGGGCCACACCGACCTTTGCAGCGTAGAAGGGGGCCTTGGCCACCGGGAACAGGAACTCAGAGGGCTTGTGGAAGTCGTCGTCTGCGCCTTTGGCCACCAGCTCATTGTAGCGGTCGATAGACTGCTGCATTACGTCGGCAGGCACGCCGATCAGGTCGGCCAGCTCTTCCAGAGTGTCGGCTTTGAAGGTGTTGCCCACGGCCACATCGCTCTCCACGGTGGAGGTGATGTCGTCATCGGTGAACTCCTGGCCGATGGCAGCCGACATGGTATCCCAGAACATACCGCCGCCGGTGCCGTTTTCCAGGGACATCCGGTTGTATTTACCGTAATCTGCATCGAAGATGGACCAGGCGATGTTGCCGGTCTGATGCATCACGTTCATGCTCTTGCCCTGGACCCAGGTGCCCTCGTTCATGAAACGGTAGCCCTCCTGATTGAGGAAGGGGAAGCAGCCGTGGAACATGGCGTTTGCCTGGGGGTGCAGCATCAGGGGGAAGGGCCCATCTTGCATGTGAGCGCCGACCCACAGGCCCATCTTGTGGCCGTCGCCGGTGGAGAAGCCGGCGGGACCGTGCTCGCAGCGCTGGACCCGCTTGATATTCTCGTCGCAGTAGTAGTCGGTCATCTCGGTGTCCTCGTGGATGCCGCCAGTGGCCAGGATAACGCCCTTGGTTGCACGGAAGAGCCACAGCTCGCCGTCCCGCTGGGCAAAGACGCCAGTGATTTTGCCATCCTCCACCAGCAACTCCTGGGCTTTGGTGTTAAAGAAATAAGTGGCGGGGTACTCGTATTTTTCAGCGTTTTTACTGTCCTCGTACAGGACGTTGGTGGCAGCAAAGTAGCCGCACTTGGAGTCGAACACATGGTCGCCGGTGTTGACGAACATGTGGTAGTCGTAAGACTCGGGGATGATGGCGTTGGGGGCGTGTGCGCGGAAGGAAGCAGGCACCACGCCGAACTCGGCGCACTTGTCGATCAGCCAGTTGCCAGCCTCGGGGGAGTTGTTGAACCACAGGGAGACTAGGGCCTCGTTCACGCGGCTGCCGCAGCGCTGGATCCAGATGTTCTGGTGCTCCACCACATCGGTCAGGTGGTCCAGCTTGCCCTCGTCCACCAGGGACTGAACAAACTTGGTGTTGGCCATACCGACGCCGCCGCCCTGGCCGTGGATCACGTTTTGGGCCTCGATGACGACGACCTCGTTGCCGTTCTCCACACAGGAGCAGGCGGCAGCGCAGCCGGCGTTGCCAGCGCCCACGATGACAACTTCAGTGGTGACCAGCTGTACGGTATCCGAGACACTGTAATTGTATGGGTCGGTAAAGAAGCTGGGCTTGCCAGTTTCGGCAGCAGGGGTCTGGACGGTAGTCTGAGAGGACGCCGCAGCGGAGGAGGCAGCAACAGAGGAAGCAGCGGTGGAAGAAGTGCTTCCGCAAGCGGTCAGGCCCAGGGCTGCTGCGCCCACAGCGCCGGCGGCGGTGCCCTTCAGAAAAGCTCTGCGAGACAGTTTACGCATGGATGGGTTCTCCTTTTTCTTCTTGTTTTTCTCCCCGGGGGATTTGTTAATTTTTCGTCATTCGGCCGTTGACATAATTTTATCATTGACGAACCTGCTTGTATATTGTATTTTGAGAACAAAAAGAATGCCTTAAATTTACATTTTTGACAATACACAAGGAGATGGGCGGCCGTCGGCCGCAGAGGACAAAAGGATGCTTACCATAGAACTGTGCGCTGCACTTCAGACAAAATTCCCGATCAAAATTCCTGCGGGGCTGCCCTGCTTTGCATGCTGTGGTGCTGTCTTAGACGAACCGGAGCAGCTTCGGGAGGGCACCGTCGTTGTGGGCCAGGCAGAAAACTTCTCGCAGCAGTGCCTTTATTTTGTGCCAGAAGCCGGGGAGCCCCAGGGGAAAAACGTCATTGTCTATCCGGTGCCCGAGCTCACCCTGCCAATCTACCGGGAGATTTATCGCTTGCTGGAACCGGAGCGGCGCCTTGACCGCCAGCTGGCGCAGCTGGACCGGGCCTATCTTTCCGGCGGGCTCGAACAGCTCATCCTACAGGCCCAGGAATTTTTGGCGAATCCGGTGATGCTGGTGGACCAGGCATTTAACGCGCTGGCAATGGCCCCCCAACGGAAATTGGGGATTGACAGCTGGGACCGCCTCTTGCAAGGGGAAGGGGTGGAACTGGGGGATCTGAAACAGGCCCAGAAATTTATCAACCATTTTTCCAAAAAGAATATCACCAGTCCTCAGATCATCCCGTATCAGGAGTCCGACGGCAGAAACGTGCGCCGGATGATCGCGGCGGCAGTGGGCACGGGCCAGAAAACACCCTGCGGAGGGATGGAAATTATTGAGCTGGAGCGCCCCTTTGCGCCGCAGGACCGCCAGTTGGCGGAACGGATCTGTCAGCTGCTCTGCCATCATATCCTGCGGGCGCCGGAACCCGCCCGAGTGACCCGGATGGAAGAACAACTTTTGTACGATCTGTTACTGTATGCCCCGCGGGAGCAGGAAAAACTGGAGCGCCGCATCCGCCAGCTTGGCAGTTTTCAGGAGGATAGGTTCTACTTTCTGGCCGTTCTCCCCCTCAGCAAAACTTCCCAGCGGATCACCAGTTCTAACTTGCGCACTCTGCTGACCGATGAGTACCCCGAGGGGTGGTGTATCCTGACCGAGGAGCAGCTGCTTTTGGTTTTGCCTGCGCTGGAACCCACGGACAGTGAGATAAAAATGGCTGAGCGCCTCTCCAAAACAGGAGAGAGAATGGGCCAGACGTTTTTTCTGAGCATGCCGGTTCACTCTCTCTTTGACCTAAAACAGGTGTGGGAGTTCGATACTCGGGCGATTCAGCTGGCGGACGCTTGGGACGACCGGCCTGGCTGCAAAAGAATCGCGGATTTTTTTGAGCAGGTCTTCTTTAAAACACTGTCCCAGGAGGCTGCCCTGAGTGGTTTTATACACCCCATGCTTTGGGAACTGAAACGGTACGACGAAGAAAATAATACAGACCTGCTGAATACCCTCTGCGTTTTCCTGAGCAAAAACTGCGACTTAAACGAGGCGTCCAGTCTACTGTACATCCATCGAAATACCCTAATTTATCGGTTGCGCAGAATCGAGAAAATCCTCCATACGGATTTAAAGGATCTGGGAATAAGACAGGTCCTTTCCCTGGGATGCAAACTGATGATGTATCAATAAGCGGACTGCGCAGACAGGGGGCTTATCCTTGGCGTTTCAGAGCGTCCGGAATCACCTCGTCCACTTATAGCTTTTTATTATACCCTCTGGCAGCGGCCCAGATAAGTCCGCCCGTTGCCCGTTTGCAGGGGGGCTGTCTTTTTTGTTTTCCTGATACTTTCCTTAGAATTGTCTGCTACCATGACATCAGAAAACAAAAAAGGAGATGTTTGCAATGGAAACTGCCTGCACTACACCAAAACACACGGGCCTCACCGAAACCGGCCTGAAATGGATTGCCCTGGGCACCATGGTGCTGGACCACATCCACTACTTTTTCGGCTTTACCGGGGTGATTCCGGAGTGGTTCAGTATGGTGGGGCGTCTGGGTGCGCCGTTGTTCCTGTTTTGTCTGGTGGAGGGCTTTACCCATACCCATAGCCGAAAACGGTATTTTGCCAAAGTATATCTGATCTCAGCAGCCATGTCGGGGCTGCTCTTCTTCATGGCCTACGGGGGCATTTTGGTTCGGCCGGACGGTTTTTACCCCACCAACGGCATGATGACCACCTTTGTTATTTTGATGGTCATCTGGCAGGGATTGGACTGGCTGGGAGAAGAAAAACTTTTCCGGGGCCTGGCGGCGGTGATTCTGCCCCTGGCGTGGCCCTTCCTGGCCTCCTGGATTGCCATTCAGTTCCCCTCGCTGACGAACCCCCTGGGCTTTATTTGCTATTCGTTCTTGCCCATGTGGGGGATCACGGGGGACAGCAGCCTGCCCGTTCTGGTAATGGGCCTGGTTCTCTATCTGTTCCGCAAACGCCGGGGGTTACAGGTAGGAGCATACTGCGTCTATTATATCCTTTATGGTGTGGTGTTTATGGGGCTGATGGCCTCCCAGCTGCCAGACTTTGCCTGGTTTCAGCTGTTCACCCGATATTATGAGATCTACGGGATCCTGGCCGCTCCGCTGATGCTGTGGTATAATGGGGAGCGCGGCGGGGGACACAAACTGTTGTTCTATGCCTTTTATCCCGCCCATGTTTATATTCTTTACGGGTTATCCTGGGGGCTGTACCTGGTGCTGAACTAAAGGAGGGAGTGCGATGGCCCATCTTTTGGTGGTGGACGACGACAAAGATCTCTGCACGCTTTTAAAAACTGCCCTGGAACGGGACGGGCATCAGGTGTCCGTCCATCGCTCGGGGCAGGAAGTGGATGAGGCAGCCTGCCGCTGGGCGGACTGCATCCTGCTGGATGTGATGATGCCGGGGGAGGATGGCTTTACCCTTTGCCGCCGAATTCGCTCTCTGGCGGATTGTCCGATTCTCTTTTTGACGGCCAAAACCGAGGAATCGGATGTCCTTATGGGTCTTGGCCTGGGCGGGGACGACTACCTGACCAAGCCATTCCGGGTAGCGGAACTCCGGGCACGGGTGGCGGCCCACCTGCGCCGGGAACAGCGCACCCCCTGCCGGCGGCTTCGCCGCGGTCCGCTTGATTTCGACCTGGGGGAACAGGCAGTGTACTTTCAGGGCACATCCCTCAAACTGACTCGGAGCGAGTATCTGATCTGCGAAGCGCTGGCAATGTACCCGGGGCAGACTTTTTCCAAAGAGCAGCTCTACCAGGCGGCCTTTGGATACGAGGGAACGGCGGACGCATCGGCTGTCACCGAGCACATTAAAAACATCCGGGCCAAGCTGCGACCCGCTGGCGAAAGCCCCATTGAGACCGTTTGGGGAGTGGGCTATAAATGGAAAAAAGACGTGAGCGCCGGCCAGGCCTGACGGCTCTGTTCTGGCGGTATCTGATCACCACCGGCGGGGTGCTCCTGCTGCTGATCATTCTTTGGTGGATGGGGCTGACCATGCTTTTGCGGCAGGGATTTGTCCGCCCGGCCAGTACGGCGGCGGATCAGGTTTCTGGGGTGGTCCAAAAGCTGGAATCCGGCGAAATCACCCCAGCGGAGATTCCCTATTATTACCGCTGGGCCCTGTTTGACGCCGGGCAGGTGGTGGATGAAGGGAATATGAACGGCCGTTTTCTGGACTATGCAAAAGCGGCGATAGCAGGTGACTCGGCACCTCAAGGAATGCTATATTCCCAGTACCACCGGATCGCTCGCCTGCCTGGGGGGCTGACCTGTGTGGTGCAGTACGATTACTCCATGCCCTACGGTTCGCCGGAACTTCAGAACCGGCTGCCGGAATTCCAGACCTGTGCCACGGTGGTTCTGGCGCTGGCCTGCCTGCTGGCGGGAGCGGTTTCCACCCGACATTTTGCGGGGCTCTTGCGGCGGGATGCCGCCCTTCTCACCGCTGCCACCCATGCCATCGCCCAGCAGAGACTGGATGCCCCCTTGACCGGCCGGGCCCGGGTCCGGGAATTGGGGGAGACTTTGGCGGCCATGGAGCAGCTGCGGGAGCAGCTGGCCCGGTCTTTGGAGCGTCAATGGGCCATGGAGCAGCAGCGCCGCCTGGAACTGGCGGCCCTGACCCACGACCTGAAAACCCCTCTGACTCTCATCAGCGGGAACGCTGAGCTGCTACAGGAGGACAATCTGCCCCCAGCCCAGCGGGAGATGGTGGAGACGATTCTGCGCAGCACCACTCGTTTGCAGGACTATGTGGCCCAGCTGCGGGCGTTGACCGCTCCGGAAGGGGGATCGGAACCGGTCAAAGAACCCGTGCCTCTGGCGGCGCTGGCCGAGGGCTGGCAGGAGATCGGGCGGAGTCTCTGCACCCCCAAAAAGATTTCCTTTGTCTGTTCAGAACTGCCGGACTGTACCCCGATGGTCTGCCGTGCCGATCTTGACCGGGCGGTGAGCAATCTTTTGGACAATGCAGTGCGCTACACCCCCGCCGGCGGGAAGGTGCGCCTGGGAATCTCAGCGGAAGAAAAACAGCTGCATATTTTTGTCGAGGACACCGGGCCGGGCTTTTCTGCCGAGGCTCTGGCCAAAGGCCCCCAGGCCTTTTTCACCAGTGACGCCAGCCGCCCCAAGGAGGGCCACCTGGGTCTAGGGCTTTTCTATGCGGACCAGACCGCACGGAAACACGGCGGGGAGCTTCGCCTTTCTAACACCGGGCAGGGGGCAAGGGCAGAGCTGTCCATCGCTTTCTAAAACAATCGTCGGCCGGTTTGCCACAGCCGGCGGGGCTTGCTATAATAGAAACCAACGACATAAACCCGAAGAGGAGTTTCGGCCCATGCCCTATAAAATTTTTGTTGTGGAAGATGACCCGGTGATCCAGGCCCAGCTTTTGACCCTGCTGACCGGCAGCGGCTATCAGGCGGCCGCTGTCACCGATTTTTCGGCTGTGGTCCCACAAATTGAGGCTTTTGCGCCCCACCTGTTGCTTTTGGATATTGGTCTGCCGGGGGCCAGCGGGTTTGAGCTCTGCGCTCAAATCCGTTCTTTTTCGCAAATTCCCATCGTCTTTGTCACCAGCAGCAACACCGACCTGGATGAGCTGAACAGTATCCTGCTGGGGGGCGACGCCTTTCTCACCAAACCCTATAACCCGGCCATCCTGATGGCAAAAATTGCCGCTCTGCTGCGCCGGGCTTATCCTGCCGCGGGGGAGGATATCCTCTGCTGGAAAGGCGCTGTTCTCCACCCCGAAAGCGGGAAGCTGGAGTACCAGGGGCGGGCAGTGGAACTGACCAAAAACGAGCAGAAAATCCTCTGTTATCTCTTCCGGCACCCGGGCAGCATCTGTCCCCGAGCGGATCTGATCGATGCCCTCTGGGACGACCAACTCTACATTGACGATAATGCCCTCAGCGTCCATATGAGCCGGATTCGGGAAAAACTATCTTCCATCGGCCTGGAGGGCTTTATCCAGACCAAACACCGGCAGGGGTATCGGATATGAAATACTGGAAAGATCGCCTCCCGGCGGTGGCGGCAAATCTCTTGGGTCTTGTGGCGCTGACCCTCTTTTTGCTGGCCAGCGGCAGCGGGCCGGGCGTGGTTTTGTGGATTGCGGTAGTCTGGCTGATGGTTCTGGCGGCCTGGTTGATGGTCCGCTGCTGTTTGGAAAAACGACGGCTGGAAGGGCTGCTCAAACAAGCCCAGCAGCTGGAAGAACGGTATCTTCTGCCTGAAATCCTGCCCCCGCCGGTGACCGCGGAAGAAGAGGTCTACCGCCGCCTGATGCAGCTGGCGGAAAAATCCATGCTGGAAAAAATTGCCGCCGCAGAGCGGGAGAGGAAAGAATACCGGGAATACATCGAGCGTTGGGTTCACGAGATTAAAACCCCCATCACAGCGGGAAAACTGCTCTGCGAGAATCACCGCAGTGAACTGACCCGGGAACTTTTGGCCCAGCTGGAACGCATTACCCGCTACACCGAACAAACGCTCTATTATGCCCGCAGCGAGCATACGGAGAAAGATTATCTGATCCGGGAAATCCCTCTGGCCGATCTGGTCCATGGGGCCATTGCAGAAAACAAATACTTGCTGCGCCAGAACCAGGTGGCGGTGACGGTGGAGGAGATGCCCGGCCTGGTTAGCACCGACGACAAGTGGGTGCGCTTTATTCTGGACCAGCTGATCGGCAACGCGGTGAAATACCGCCGGGAGAATCCCTCTCTGCGTTTTTCCTGCGTATCAGGGCCGGGGGAGATCTCCCTTTTGGTGGAGGATAATGGCGTCGGCATCCCGGCGGCCGACCTGCCCCGGGTGTTTGAAAAGGGGTTTACCGGTGCCAATGGCCGGGCCGTCCAAAGTTCCACCGGGCTGGGGCTCTACCTCTGCAAGCGGCTCTGCGACAAGCTGGGCATCGGGCTGGCCCTCGACTCCCGAGAAGGGGAGGGCACCACCGCCCGCTTGGTTTTTACCGTCAACGACTATATCACCGGAGTGCAGGGCTGAATGGCGCTGCACTTCTTTCGTTTTTGTAAGAACTCTGCAAGAAAAACCGATACACTCCGGGCGGGGGATCTCTTACAATAGGTCCAGAGGTGAACGAGATGAAAGAAATACTCAAACTGGAACACATCCAGAAATACTACGGCAACGGGGGCAATCTGACAAAGGCCATCCGGGATATCAGCTTCACGGTGGAGGAAGGGGAGTTTCTGGGGATCATGGGCCCTTCCGGCTCGGGTAAAACCACCCTCTTGAACTGCGTTTCCACCATTGACACCGTGAGCGCCGGTCATATCTATCTGGATGGCGAGGATGTGACCGAGATCCGTCCCCGGGCCCTTGCCCGGTTCCGCCGGGAGAAGCTGGGCTTTGTTTTTCAGGATTTTAACCTGTTGGATACCTTGACCGTCGGGGAGAACATCGCCCTGGCCCTTGCCATCAACCAGACCCCCGCCGATCGGGTGGAACCCAAGGTCCGGGCCATGGCCCAGACTCTCAATATCCAGGGAATCCTGGATAAGTACCCCTATCAGGTGTCGGGCGGGCAGCGGCAGCGGTGCGCCTGCGCCCGGGCGCTGATTCACGGACCCCGGCTGCTATTGGCAGATGAGCCCACAGGCGCCCTGGACAGCCATTCCGCCCAGATGCTTCTTTCCGCCTTTACAGGCATCCACGCCCAGCTGGGCGCTACCATTTTGATGGTAACCCACGACGCTTTCACCGCCAGCTATGCCCAGCGGATCTTGTTTCTGCGGGACGGCGAGATCTTCACCGAGCTGCGGCGGGGCAGCGCCTCTCGCGGGGCTTTCTTTGAGCAGATTTTGCAGGTGCTGACCATGCTGGGAGGGGGCGCGCAGGATGTACGCTAAACTGATTCTTCGCAGTGCCCGGCGGTCGGTTCGGGATTATCTGGTTTATATTGTCACCCTGACCCTCTGCGTCACCCTGTTTTATGCTTTTTTATCGGTGTCCAGCCGCTATTATCAACCGGACATCGGGGTGGAATACGATTTCACCCTTCTCAGCGATGGCATGAAGCTGGCCATCTGCGGGGTGACCCTGATTTTGCTCTTCCTCATCCAGTTTGTGAACCGATACATGCTCCACAGCCGTCAAAAAGAATTTGCCCTCGAGGCGGTTTTGGGGATGGAACAGCGGACCATCGCCTGGCTGTTTTTTGCCGAAACCATCCTGATGGGGGGCGTGGCGGTGCTATTGGGGATTGGTCTCGGGGCGGTTTGCTCCCAGTTCATCACCGCCCTGTTGCTGACCAATTACGGCCAGAGCTACCATCCCGTCTGGACTCTCTTCCCGGATACAATGCTCTGGACGGTGGGCTTTTTCTTCCTGAGTTTTTTGGCAGTGGGAATTTTCAACACCCGGACCATCCGCCGGACCAAGATTCTTTCCATGCTGACCGCCAGCCGGGAAAACGAAGCGCCCTTTCAAACCGGCCGCTGGATGCAGGTGGTCACCGCCATTTATCTGCTGTTGGCCCTGGTTCGGGTGGTTCAGGGCACGCGGATGCTCTATTTTTATGGGGACAGCCGCCTGGCGCTATCGGTTCAGCTCATGTTTTGGGCCAATATTCTGGCCCCGGCGGTACTGCTGGCGTGGGCGGCGGCCTGGGCCATGCACCGCAGGAAATGGGGATTCCCGGTTCTGGTGCTGGGTCTGACGGTGGGGGCGGTGCTCTGCGGTCTTTCGTCGGTCTCTGTGCCGGTGATGCAGCGAAAGTATCTTCTGGCCTTTGGGGCCGGGGGAACCAACCAGGCGCTGGGATTTCTTCTGGTTGACCTGATTTTCCTGCTCTGCGGGGGGATCTGGCTTTCCAGTACCCTATTGGTCTGGAAAAAAGACCACAGCCCCGCCTGCCGCTACCGGGGAACCAATCTTTTCTTTTTTGGGCAGGTGATCTCCAAGCTCCGCACCACCAGCAAAACCATGGCGCTGGTCAGTGTGACGCTGGTACTGGCGATCTTTCTCTTTGGGGCGGCCCCGGTTCTGGTGGGCTGGGCCGAGGGGTATCTCGAGGCCCGCTCGATGTACGACATCCAGATTTTCTCCCGGTATAACGATGTCTATGACGAGGCCGACCTGCCCCGGGGCGGCTACAACCAGGTGACCCAATTCCTGACGGAAGAAAAGATCGGGATTCAAGCGGATTGCGCCTTCAGCCTCTATCTGCCCCGGCGGGAGGAGTTCCGCAGCCGGGGGAAATACGATTTTCCAGTGGCGGCCATCGCCCTGAGCGACTACAACGCCATCCGGGCGATGCTGGGGCTGGAACCCGTGGCCCTGGCCGAAGGGGAGTTCACCACCCAGTGGAGAGCCATTGCCTCCGAAGAAGATCAAACCGCCTTTTTGGCGCAGCACCGGACAGTCTCCACCGATGCAGGAAATCTGACCCCTGCAGAGCAGGCGTACTACGCCGACCCCATGGGGGAGAGCTTCTACAACAGCTACACGGATGTGCTGTATGTATTCCCGGACGAGGTCTGCCGGCAGCTTTTGCCGGTGATGGAGTGCCGCTATCTCATGACCGCACAGCCGCTACCCTATGAGACGGCTCGGGCTCTGGAACATCTTTTTGAGGAGTATTATCCCGAACAGACCCCCGGCGGCGTGAATTATTCCATCCGGCTGCGGACCTTGCAGGTCAACAGCGCCCGGGCCAGCAATTTTGTCCTCCAAACCACCCTGCTCTATGGTGCGGTGGTGCTGATGGTGATCTGCCTGACGGTGCTTTCGCTGCAGCAGCTTCTGGACGCCGGGCAGTACCGGGCCCGGTTTCAGGTGCTGCGCAGGCTGGGAGTGGAAGAAATAGAAATCCATCGTCTGGTGATGCGGCAGCTGGGAGTTTGGTTCGGTCTTCCGGTGGGGGCGGCGGTTCTGGTAGGGACCGTTGTAACAGGCTGCTTTGTAGGAGCGCTGGAAGCTGAGATCAACGCCTATGTCGGCTTTGGGGCTCTGGCCGTTCAGCTGGGGGTGATGGCCGGGATTCTGGCGATTTTGCTGGGGTGTTACTTCGTCAGCACCTGGGCGCTGTTCCGCCGGGCCATTGAAGAATAACGTTCGGGGATTCAGGGGGAGAAAGGTGTCTCAGTCACAGTCAAAAGGGAGAAAGGTTGTGGGCGGTTCCTGACCATGGTATACTAAAGCCAGCCTGCCGGGGAAAAGCCCGGAGCTCTTAGGAGAAACTATGCAAGGAGATTGCTCTATGAAGAAAACCATTCTGGCTTTGATGTTTTCCTTTCTAATGCTGCTGACCGCCTGCGGCGCGGGCTCTTCGGAGGCTGGCTACCAGAAAATCAGTCAGGAAGAAGCCAAAGAAATGATGGACGCCGGAGAAGTTTTGATCCTGGACGTGCGGGAACAGTCGGAATACGACAGCGGCCATATCCCCGGTGCGGTATTGCTGCCGGTGGGCTCCATTGATGCGGAAACGGCCGCCAATATTATTCCGGAAACCGACACCGTGGTGCTGGTCTATTGCCGCAGCGGCAACCGGAGCAAGAAAGCAGCCGAAGCGCTGGCCGAGCTGGGGTATACCGGTATTTATGAGTTTGGTGGGATCAACACCTGGCCCTATGAAATCGAGAAATAAAGAGTTGGGGGCGCAGTCCGCTATGGTGATTCAGCAGCTCAAGGACCCTTCCGAACGGCAAAAGGTGAGCCGGAGTATTCTGGAGGATCTTCCAGAATGGTTTGGAATTCCAGAGGCGCGGGAAGAATATATCGCGGAGTGTGCCCATCAACAGATGTTCTGCGCATACGATGACGGCAACCCCATTGGTTTTCTGAGCCTGAAAGAGACAAGCAAAGATACTTTGGAGCTGTATGTTCTGGGCGTTTTAAAGTCCTTTCACCGGAAAGGCGTGGGCCGGGCTTTATTTCTCTGTGCAAAGGAAATGGCAATCCGGCAGGGATATTCTTTCCTCCAGGTAAAGACCGTTCAGATGGGAAAGTACGAGAGCTATGACAGAACAAACCGGTTTTATCTTTCGCTGGGGTTCAAGGAACTGGAAGTGTTTCCGACTTTATGGGATGAATGGAATCCCTGCCAGATCTATATAATGGGTCTAAATTAGAACGGATTGTTTCAAAGGGGGCGCCTGATAGGCGCCCCCTTTTTGGCTCCATAGAGGTATAGGTTTCGGGCATGGAAAACCATTCTGTATAGGTATTTGCGTTATGCCCGGGAAACGATACAATAGAAAGGGAAGAAACCATCTCACAAAACCGGCCTGAGGGCCAAAGAAGATTTAGAGGAGGTCAGAGAAGATGAAATCCAAATATCAAGGCTATACCTTCCCTCTGCGGGACAGTGTCCAGCGGGAAAAGGTGCATTTCCATAACCGTTATGGAATCCCGCTGGTGGGGGATTTGTACCTGCCCCGGGATCGTGCCGGGGTTCTGGCGGCGGTAGCCGTAGCGGGGCCATTTGGCGCGGTCAAAGAGCAGTGCGCCGGCCTGTACGCCGAAGAGCTGGCCAGCCGTGGGTTTGCTGCCCTGGCTTTTGATCCGTCTTTCATTGGCGAGAGCGGAGGCGAAGTGCGGAATGTGGCTTCTCCGGACATCAACACCGAAGATTTCTCGGCGGCGGTGGATTACCTTTCGACCCGTGACTTTATCGACCCGGAGAAGATCGGAATTCTGGGGATCTGCAGCTGGGGCGGCATGGCCCTCAACGCTGCATCCATGGATACCCGCATTAAAGCGACGGTCACCTCTACCATGTACGACATGACCCGGGTGAATGCCCGGGGGTACTTTGATGCCGCAGACAATGCCGATGCCCGGTATGAGACCAAAAAGGCCCTCAACGCCCAGCGGACGGCGGATTATAAAAACGGGAGTTATGCCCGGGCCGGGGGCGTGGTGGACCCCCTGCCGGAGGACGCCCCCTTTTTTGTGAAAGATTACTATGCCTACTATAAAACCGAGCGCGGTTATGCTGAGCGGTCGCTCAACTCCAACGACGGGTGGAATGTGACTTCCGCACTGTCTTTTCTCACCATGCCGATTCTGCGTTACAGCAACGAGATCCGCAGCGCCGTGCTGATGATTCACGGAGAAAAGGCCCATTCCTGCTATTTCAGCCGGGGTGCCTTTGCCGGGATGATAAAGGATAATCCCTATGCTGAAAACAAAGAGCTGCTGATCCTGCCGGGCGCAGTTCACACCGATCTCTACGATCAGAAGGAGATCATTCCCTTTGACAAAATCCAGCAGTTTTTCCTCACCTATTTGAAGTGATTCGGGAGGGAGCGGTATGAAAAACATCCTGGCGGTCTTTCTGCTGGTTTTTTCCCTGTCTGCCTGCGGGCAGGGGCGGCTTTTGGCAGAACCCGGCGGCACTGCTTCGGTCTCAGTTACCACGGCCACTTCCGTTAAAAGTGAGGTACTGGCCGAGGAAGAAACTTTCCTCAAAATCAAGGTGGGGGAGTATGAGTTCTCGGCAGATTGGGAGGAGAATTCTTCCGCCCAGGCGTTCCAGGAACTTTTGGAGCAGGGGCCGCTGACCGTTGAAATGTCCGATTATGGCGGCTTTGAGAAAGTGGGATCGCTGGGTCTTACACTGGAACGAAACGACACCCGGATCACAGCAGAGCCGGGGGATGTGATTCTTTATCAGGGAAATCAAATTACGATTTACTACGGCACCAATACATGGGACTTTACCCGATTGGCCAAAATTCAGGATCCATCCGATTTGCAGCGAAAACTGGGACAGGGGAGGGTGGAAGTTACCTTTTCCCTTGGGGGAAAGTCGGAGTCCCTGTTATAAGTTTTTATAGGAAAAAAGAGAGGGCGCCTTTTGGGCGTCCTCTCTTTTTGGGCCGATTCAGGTTAATGCACAAAAGCTGTTGTTTTTTCGAAAAATATGATACACTAAGGATACCACGACAGCCAACCGACCAGGCTGATTAGAGGGGGAGATAAAAATGGATGCGGCTGAAAAAGGATATTATATCCGGGAGTTTGCCTGCATGACCGGTTTGCCCCAGAGTAAGATCCGCTATTATGAAAAAATCGGTTTGTTTCGGGTCAAGCGGATGAAAAACGGGTATCGCTGGTTCACGCCGGAAGATGCCTTTCGGGTCAACGCCTTCCGCTCGCTGCTGCGATACGGGTTCAGCATTGAAGCGGCGATCCGGATGCTGGACGAAAAACAGCAGACCGCCCAGTTTGAGCAGTCATTGAAAACCCAAAGGAAAGCTCTGACCAAAGAGAAACAGCTGCTGGAATACAGGCTCCAGGCCCTGGACGATGCCCTGGAACTTCTCAACCTGAAACCTGGTTTAGACTTTTCAATCCAGGATGTGCCGGACAAATTGTATGTTTACGCCTCCCGCGGGCGGGACTTCAGCGTGGCGGCGCAGGCCAGTGAAACCATTACCCTTTTTGTGGAGCTGCTCTCCATCTCAAACTACGCGCGGATTGTGGATACAGCCCAGTTTTCCAATGCGGAGCCGGAGATTAACCCCAGCTATGTCAGCGCTATTCCGGCCTCAGAGGAGTGGCGGCTGGGGGATTACGACCCGACCCACGTGCACCGGCTGAACTTGGGAAAATGCCTGGTCTATCACAGGAGCCTCACCCGGGAGGAAAGTGTCCGGAAAGAAAGTTTTGCCCCTATGCTGGAATGGCTGACGGGGCACGGCTACCGGATGCGGGGCAAAATGTTGATTTTACCCGCTTTTTTGAACCTGGATGGATGTGGGACCGATATGGAAACCGTAATCCTGCCGGTTTACTGAGAAAAAACTGGCTCTTTCAAAGGACCGAACAGTTGCCCCCCTGTGGATTATTGCCAAATCCGCAGGGGGTTCTTTGTGCCCTGTCACAGACAAAGTGACAAACTGGTTACAGCCCTTGACCTTCAACTTGGTTTATGCGCTAAGATGCGTTCGTGAAATGTCAAACGATGCCGGGCGTGCAAAAAATCATCCCAGCATCGCGGTAAAATTCTCTGTAAACCAAGGAGGAATTCCCATGTCCAACCGCATTTCCCGCCGTAATTTCCTGAAAACTGCGGCTGCCGGTGCAGTCAGCGCTGCTGCGGCCGGCGTTCTGACCGGTTGCGGCGAAACCGCCAGCTCGGTTTCTGCTTCGTCCAGTGCAGCTGGTTCTACCGCATCTTCTGCGGCCAGCTTGGCCGCCGAGGCGGTCTTCTCCTTTAAGCCGGGCACCTATACGGCTACTGCCTACGGCAACCTGTCGGATGTGACGGTAGAGTGCACTTTCACCGATACGGCCCTGACCGACGTCAAGATCGTGAGCCAGAATGAAACGGCGGCCCTGTTCAGCCAGGTGGAGCAGGAGCTGATCCCCGCCATCATCGACAACCAGGCGGGCGGCGTGGACAGCATCACCGGCGCCACCAATTCCAGCCGCGCTGTTAAGGAGGCCATTGCCGACTGTGTGGCCCAGGCGGGCGGCGACCGCCAGGCCTGGCTGGCCAAGACGGTGGAAAAATCCGCCGGAGCAGATGAAGAATACGGCGTGGATGTGGCGGTCATCGGCTGCGGCGCCGCAGGTTTCATGGCCAGCCTTGTGGCGGCCCAGAAGGGCCTCAAGGTCCTGACCGTCGAAAAGGCGGGCAGCGTTGCGGGCGTCAACGGCATCAAGGTTTCCGGCCCCTTTGCGGTGGATACCAGCGTTCTCCACAACCGGGAGGGCGGCACCACCCTGACCGTGGACGAGGTTTTCAACCACGCCATGGAGTATACCCACTGGACCCCCAACCCCAGCCTGATGCGCCGCTGCCTGGAAACCTCCAAGTATGCGGTGGAGGAGCTGGTCAAGATCGGCTACAACATGCAGGAGGCAACCTTCCGCTTTGAGACTCCCTTTAAGGATGAGAAGGGCGGTTTCCACCTCATCAATAACTCCCTGGACGAGCGGATCGAACTGTGGGAGAAGGCACTGGACGACAACGGCGTCCAGGTGATCTACAACTGCGCCGCCAAGAGCCTGATTGTGGAGGACGGCAAGATCGCCGGCTTTACCGCGGAGAAGGAGGACGGCACCCAGATCACCGTTCATGCTTCGGCGGTCATCATTGCCTCGGGCGGCTTCCTGGGCAACCGGGATCTGCAGGAAAAATTCCTCCACACCCGCAAGCTGAATGCAGCTGCCGGCGGCAACAGCCTCTGCACCGGCGACGGCATCCTGATGGCCAACGACGCGGGCGCCGTCCTCTGCAAGACCTTCGGTTATTGCCCCTGTGAGTACGGCGGCACCAACAGCAAGGCCAGCCGCCCCGCCAAACAGGATAAGTACGATCAGAACTACTGCTTTAAGTTCGGCCTCTACGGCAACCTGCTGGTGGATGCCGAGGGCAAACGGTTCATCAACGAGGGCCTGCTCTGCGACTATCCCATGAGCTATGGTTCCGAGCAGATCCTGCTGAACGCCCCCTGGTACGGCATTGTGGACCAGGCCTATGTGGACGCCATGGCCACCCAGGGCCTGTATGAGTACACTACGGCTCGGGGCGCCACCAGCGAGAACTGGTTTATCGGCAACTATTTCAAGGGCCGTATCCTGGACAAGCTCCCCGAGGATATCGAAGAGGGCCTGGCCGAGGGATGGCTGGCAAAAGCCGACACCCTGGAGGAGCTGGGCGAGGCCTTTGGTCTGACCCATCTGGCCGAGACGGTGGCCCAGTACAACGAGTACTGCGAGAAGGGCGTGGACGAGCAGTTCGGCACCAACAAATGGTACCTGAGCCCGGTCAAGCAGGGGCCCTTCTACGCGGTTCAGTGCGAGCCCAGCGCCTGGAGCACCTTCGGCGGCATCCGTACCGATGACTGCTGCCGTGCCCTGACCCTGGACAACCAGCCCATCGACGGCCTGTATGTGGCGGGAACCGACAGCGGCAGCCTCTATTACAGCCCCTACTACGACATCCCCGGCTACTGCTACGGCCTGTGCATCGACAGCGGCTATATCTGCGCCGAAGAAGCAGCCAAGTACATCCAGGCATAATTTCCAGGCACTAGAGCATTCTCCGAAAGAAAAAGGGCGGAGCCTTCGGGTTCCGCCCTTTTTCTGCGTCCTGGATCCAGCGTCAACAGAAGATAAAAACACCCCCGGAAGTACTTGGTACTCCGGGGGATCAGCTTTATTTCAACGAGAGTCCATCTTTAAAAGCATTGCCCAAGGCCTCGCCCAGAACGCGGTATACGTTGTGGATGGGATCAAAGGTAATGGGCTGGAGTTTGGCCGGGTCGATCTTTCCATTTTCGTCCAGAACCGACTCGTCAGCGCTGATATTGACAATCTCGCCCACCAGACGGCCCGTCTTGGGATCATAGCTGACCAGACGGCACTCCACAGCCATGGGCAGCTCGTCGATCAGGGGGGCGTCCACCGTTTCGGCCCGGGTGGTGTGCCAGCCGGCTTTTTCCAGTTTGTGGGGTTCAGCGTTGCCCGATACTATCCCTACATAGTCGCAGGCGGCCAACTGAGCCACGGTGGCCATGCTGACCGTAAAGGCTTTGCGTGCCAGAATGTTGGCGGTGGTTTTGTGCCCGGCGCTGATGCAGAGAGACAGCTCCTGGTCATCGCTGATCCCGCCCCAGGCGGCGTTCATGGCATTGGGTTTGCCGTCTTCATCATAAGCGGCCAGGATAAACACCGGCTGCGGATAGGTCCAGGGTTTGGCTCCGAAATTTTTGCGCATTTGAGATACCTCCTGTTTCCTGTGTTTGAGTCTATTGTACCGCATTTCTCTTTGCCGGACAAGCATCGGCTGCCCTGCCGAGGGTTACTCCTGTTTGGCCTTGCGCTGCTCTACCAGCTGCACAAACCACTCCACCATGTGGGGGTCCTGGTGGGAGAAAAAGGCACTTTGCTTTTTGTCCAGCCCCTCAATGGCGGTCATATCCTCAGAGCTGAGGGTGAAGTCAAAAATATCCAGATTTTGCTCCATCCGTTCTTTATGGGTGGATTTGGGGATGACCACTACACCCCGCTGCAAGTGCCAGCGCAGGATCACCTGTGCAGAGGATTTGCCGTATTTCTGGCCGATGGCCGCCAGGGTCGGGTCGCTGAATAACCCTCCGCGGCCCTCGCCAAACGGAGCCCAGGCCTCCGGCTGGATGTGATATTTGTCCATCCACACAAGGGATTCGGTTTGCTGGTGATAGGGATGGATTTCCACCTGGTTGATCATGGGGCGGATCCGGGCAAAGCTGGCCAGATCCACCAACCGGTCGGGGTAGAAGTTGGATACGCCGATGGCCCGCAGTTTGCCTTCGTTGTAGAGGTCTTCCAGGGCGCGGTAGGCGCCATAGTAATCGCCAAAAGGCTGGTGGAGCAGCACCAGATCCAGATAATTTGTCTGTAATTTCTCCATGGATTTCAGCACCGAAGCCCGGGCGGCGTCGTAGCCGTAGTGCTCTACCCACACCTTGGTTGTCAGAAAAATCTCCTGGCGGGGCACGCCGGATTTTTGGATGGCGTTGCCCACCTGCTCCTCGTTGTAATAGCTCTGGGCGGTGTCCAGGGAGCGGTAGCCCACCTTCAGGGCGTCCTGAACACATCGTTCACACTCGTCCGGCGTCACCTGATAGACACCATAACCCACCATGGGCATTTTCACTCCGTTGGAAAGAGTAACATATTCCATCGTCTGTTCCTCCGTTTGAATGGTTTCGACCGCCTCTTGTGCAGAAGCGGGGTCTGTGGTATCCTCAGTGTAGCATCCGGTTGTTACTACCGGTCAAGAGGCTGATTGTGAATTTATTGTAAACATCCAGAGGAGGGAAACTCATGCTTTTTTCGATGAAGCAAACCTGTGAAAAAACAGGGATGACATACGAGGCGCTGAAATTCTACTGCAACCAGGGCCTTGTGCCCAACGTGAAGCGGGATGCCGGCAACCGCCGTGTTTTTGACGAACGGGATATCGCCTGGATCGAGAGCCTGGGTTGTCTCAAGCGGTGCGGACTCAGTATTCAGGAAATGCGCTACTATGTGCAGCTGTGCCAGCAGGGGACGGCTTCCATCCCGGAGCGGAAGGTGATTCTGGCCCAAAAGAGGGAAGCGCTTCTGGAACAAATTGCCCAGCTGGAAGACGCGGTGGCTTATGTTGATCAGAAGCAAAAATTCTACGACGACGTTTTGGCGGGAAGACAGCCCTATGTCAGCAACCTGTTGAACGGGGAGGGATGAGGCCCATCTTCAAAGAAAAGTCCGTTTTGGTCTAAACGGAAAAGGGTTTGGTCCGAGAGGCGATTCAAATGGAGAAACACCATGAAATGCTTTCAGCAATATCAGAACCACATCATCCGCATATTTTCTGAGGCGATTGAGGCGTAGATGCTGGGCTCAAAAAGACGATGCATCGCCGGTCTACTGCCGCTTAACTCCTGGTCGAGCCGGATAAACCAGTTTTCGGTTGAGAAGTTTTGACGCAGAAGGTACAATGAGAGCAGAAAAGAAACCTGGTGCAAAACCAGCAAAGGAGCGAATCGCCATGAAGAAAACCCTCGGTGCGCTGATCGCACAGACCCGTAAAGAAAAAGGGATGACCCAGCTGGAACTGGCCGAGAAGCTAGGAGTTACCGATAAGGCTGTCTCAAAATGGGAGAGAGACTTGTCCTGCCCGGATATCCAGTCGCTGCCCACTTTAGCGGAGGTGCTGGGCCTTTCGCTGGAAGAACTGATGCAGGGCAAGAATGACCCCCCGCACCAGGAGGAGGCGCCCATTGCCCTGGTGAATACCATCCTGCGGGCAGTGGCACTTGCTATGGGGGTGGCCGTGGTGGCCCTTTCGGTGCTGGATGTGCTGGACGGGAAAGCCGCAATTTCTCTTTTGGGGGTGGGCCTGGCCTGTCTGGCCCTGTATTCTCTGCAAAAGGGCTGAACCATTTTTGATTTCCATCATAAAAACCGGAGGAGTACAAACCTGTGTAGTTTATACTCCTCCGGTTTTGCTGCAAAAATAGAACAAGATTTCAGGGGCTTACCCGAAAGAGGAGAGCAGGTTTTGAATCAGTCCGGCAAGATCCATTTGGGTGAGGTGGGAGGAGATTTCCTCCATATTGAGGAGAGCCATCCGCCCCGATGAAAGGATGGTTGGATCGGGAGATTCCCCGCCGGGGGTTTGCTCAAAGAGCAGAAGGAGGACGTTCTCGCCCTGGCGAAACTTTGCGGCGTAAAACAGGTCGTTCCCCGGGCCGATCAACTCCCACCCGTTGAGTGCCGGGTCGAGGTCGGCTCCCAGAGCGGAGGGCTCAACCATGAAAAAGTCCCGCCCGATGGAAAGCGTCAGCTGTACCGCAGAACCATCCGGAGCAAGATATTCAGCAGTCAAAAGCTCGGCTTTTTCTGGGTTAATCTCAAATTCATAGATTTCTCCTGGCGTAAAGGAGGCGGTTGGCCCAATCTGGATGGTTCCGTACGAAGCTGGTTCCTCTGCGAAATGATCCAACCGGATGGCTGCCCGGGAAAATGTATATTCGCCCAGTGTTTCAGGCAGGGAAACGAAGGAAAACTGTTCGGCAAATTCGTCCAGACGTTCAAAGGGGCGCATCCCATACAGTAAATAATCCGTTTCGAGGGTTTTGCCATTTTCCTGCGGGACATTGAGGGTGACGCAAAGTCCCTGGTTATAAGCCAGGCCATATTCCTGCGTGACCTGAGCGCGGAGAAGAGCCGCTTCCGCCCAGAACGCTTCCATAGCCTGCTCGTAATTGGATGCGCTATCCTGCTGGGGATCTGGGCTGAAATCATCGTCCCCGTGTTCTGCGGCGAACCCGGCCAGTTGGGCGGCCAGTTCCTCAATGAGCGAGTAATCCAGCTGTTCGGGCTGATCCTTGGGCGAGTGAGCATTGCCGGGATCGAGATAGGTGTGCACGTTTCCGAAGACCACCGGGAAACAGTTGTTATATCCCTTGAACTGGATCTGGTCACTGGTATAGGTTTCGTCGCTGGCCTGGATGCCGTCAGAGAAGTTCAGCCCGCTCAGAGCTTCTTGAAGGGGTTGGCCCCGCTTTTCTGCCATCAGATAGGTAGTCTCGCCCTTCAGTCCGACACAGTCGATGTTGATGAGACTGACGGTCTCGTACTGCGCCGCAACTTCTTTGGCAAAAGCGATGGAGCCGCCCATTCCGGCCTCCTCGCTGTTGAATGTAACGAAAATCAGGTCGTTTTTCAGCTGGGGCGCTTGCTGCTGGACCAGCGCAGCAATCCGCATCATGGCCGCTGTGCCAGAGGCGTTGTCCAGCGCCGAGGGGAAAAGCTGCTCCCCAAAGACGCCGCTGCCGTCGAAGTGTGCGCTGAAGATGAGGGCGCTTTTGCCTTCGCTGCCCCGGCGGACCGCAGCGACATTTTGCAGCGTGCCCTCTGAATAGGCCGCATTTATTTTAATCGTGAGCTGTGCCCTCTCTGCCAGCTGGTCAGAGAAAGTCTGATCCAGAATCAGGAGTACCCGGTCGGTTTCCCTTCGGATGGCAATGGAGGTGACCTCACCGCCGCGGACTGCATCGCAGAATACTGCTATTGAGTCGGGGCTTTCGGCCAGCCAGTCCAGACAGGTGAGACGGTCGGGGGCAAAGTAGATGCCGGCGCCTTCCCGGCAGGCCTCCGGGTCGGGGAAGACGGGCAGCGTCCGGTTTAGATCCATTTCCGGCAGAGAGCAAAAATAATCTTCTCCGGCTTTCAGGGAAATAGTCTCGCCTGCGGCGGTGGTCAAAATGACTTCCGGCTCGGCCTGTTCGGGCCGATACACCGGGCCCTCATATTCCTGATAGAATGTCTCAAAATAGGGTTCAAGCCCTTGTTCTTTAAAATACTCTGCTATATATTCTGCGGCCTTCTGGTTGCCGGTGCTGCCGCTGATACGGCCTTCAAACGCAGGGGAGGCGAGAGTTGACACAAGTTCCTCAACAGGTTGGTCGCTACTCGGCTGCGCAGCACCGCAGGAGGCGAGGAAAACCCAAAAAACACAAACGACAACGAGTACGCTCAAAAATCGGGAATGTTTCATACAAATGCCTCCTTATGTTTTAATGGTTTTACGTCTCTTTTGAGGGCTCCACGATGATTTCGGTACGAAAAAATCGTTCCTGAAAATCAGTCTGTTCTTGAATTTCCTCTTTGGAAAAAGAAATTCCTTCCGGGGCCACCACCCATTTTTCTTCCACATCGTCAGCGCGCTGGATGATCGCGATTACCTTGCCGATGTATTCTGTCACCGGGTGGTTAACGCCCATAAGATAGGCATCTTGTTCTTCGCCGTCCGGCGCCAAGGTTCCCGGGACAAACCCATAGTTTATAGGGTAGCGCAGAGCCGGGTATTTCGGGTGGCAGCTCCCCAGGGGGCGGTCCACAATGATTTTTACAATTTGGCCGAGCATTTTTCGCCTCCCCAGTGTACTTAAAGGAAGTATAACACAGAATCAGGAACTTTGTACAGAAAAGCGTTGAAAATTCGCCCAGAGAGCCGCCTCTGTGCCGCTGGCTCTATGAGAAATACTGCTTAGTCTCCCGCGCATCGACTGCCGAAAAGCGGGTTTTTCTGGACAAAGGATCGGATCGGGGCGTATAATTATAAAAAAGGAGGCAAATAAAATGGATGAAAAACCGAAAAAATCCCGCGGGCTGAAATATATTGCCCTGTTTGTGCTGGCTTTGGCGGCGGTGTTCTGTCTCTGGGTGGGGTATAAATGGTTCACCCGGCCACGGATCGGCCAGATTTACCTGTACGGAGAGGGCCATGGTGTGCCGGAATACATCGACGAGGAGTTTGAGCTCTGGAGCCAATACTACCACGAAGAGGGGATGCGGCATCTGTTTGTGGAATACCCCTACTATACCGCTGAGCTTCTGAACCTCTGGATGAATGAAAAGGACGATACCATCCTCTGGCAGTGGTTCGGGGAGATTGCCGGCACACAGGATGCGGTGCAGGAAAAATGGGATTTTTTCCATCGGATCAAAGCCGAGTGCCCCGAGACGGTTTTTCACGGGACGGATGTAGGCCACCAGTACCAGACTACTGGGGAACGGTATCTTGCCTATCTGAAAGAACAGAGCCGGGCGGACTCGGAGCGATATGCCCGAGCCCAGGAGGTCATGGAGCAGGGAAAATACTATTACGAGAATTCGGATAGCATCTATCGGGAGAACATGATGGCGGAGAACTTCCTCACCGAGTACGCTGCCCTGAACGGCGAGGATATTATGGGAATCTACGGCTCAGCCCATGTGGACCCGGAGGGGCTGGATTATTACACCCAGACTGTCCCCTGCATGGCCGGGCAGCTAAAAGAGACTTACGGTGAGCACCTCCACACCGAGTTTATGGAGGATTTGGTGGGAGAAAACTTCCCAACCTTGTCCCAGCTGGAACTTCCGGCAGAAGGGGAGACCCAGAGCTTTAATCTGGGCGGGAAAACCTATTCTGCGGTCTGTATTGGCTGGCAGGACATTTGCGAACTGACCGGCGGGCAGTACCTGGCCCGGGTTTTCTGGCAGCTGGAAGAAGGGGCTTTCGCGGACTTTGAAAGCGCCCGGACCACCGGCGCGGTTCTGCCCTATGAAAACTTCCCGGTTCCGGTGGAAGAAGGCCAGGTGTTTGCGGCGGATTACATCATGTTCACTGGAGGAACTGTGCGATACTACCTCCGGGCAGATGGAACCCTCTGGGAGGGGGTGGAGACTACGGTGGGGTTCTGGCCGGTCTGAGAACCTGGCCTTTTCTGAAGAAAAGAAAACCCCGGCGGAATTTTCTCCCCGGACTACGCATTTTCTCTGCCCATTGGCGGGGATTTGTAGTATAATGGAGAAAAGCGACGGGGAGGATGTCCAACATGGCCCAAATGACCTTCAGCGATCTGGAGTACAGCAGACGAAAAAAGAAAACCCGGCGGGAGAAGTTTCTGGAAGCAATGAACCAGCTTGTCCCCTGGGAGGCCTGGGTCGCTGCCATCGAGCCCTATTACCCCCATGGCCGCCGGGGCCGCCCGCCGGTGGGAGTAGAGAAAATGCTGCGGATGTACCTTTTGCAAAACTGGTTCCAGCTGTCGGCGGCGGCGCTGGAAGAGGCCATCTATGACAGCTACGCCCTGCGCCGGTTTATGGGGGTGGATTTTATGGAGAGCGGCGTGCCGGATGCCACCACCCTTCTGAAATTCCGCCAGCTTGTGGAGAAAAAGGGGCTGCATCTGGAATTTGAGGCCGAGCTTCGGCGCCGGCTGGCCGAGAGTGGTCAGATCCTCAAGACCGGGGCGATCCTCGACCCCATGCTGATCCGAGGGGTACAGCCGTCCGCTGCTGCTCCGGCTGATTCAGAGGAAGAACTGCTGCCTCTGGAACAACTGGCGGCCCGCAGCCAAAGAAAAACCAGCGCAAAAATTACAGAATAAGGGGAAATAAAAAGCTCCGCACCGTTCCTGTTCAGTCAGGGGACGGCCGCGGGGCTTTTGCTGTTTTGGGATCAGTTTTCGGTTACCGGGATCCGCAGGATGCAATATACCTGCCGGGTGCCGTTTTTTAAGGTGTAGGCAACCACTTCTTTTAACATGACCTGCCCGGGAACCAAATTCATGCGGCGAATGTGCGCAACGAGCTGGTTGTATTGGTGAAAGTGCTGCTCTTTTGCCCGTTTCCGGTTGACGGGATAGTTGGTGTACTGGATGAAGGTTTTTTCTGTGGACATCAAAACGGCAGGGGAGGAAGTTTTCAGCCCGATAGCGGCGGCCTCTTCAGCAGGAATCGAAAATCCCCATTCCGCCTGCCATTGATCGTCTCCCAAGAAGGTGAGCCGCTGGGTGGACCGGACGGTGGGCATAGCGTCGGCCCAGCGGGTCAGCTGCTGGTATACACCCTTGTCCCCGGAAAATTGCTGCCCCACTGTATGGGGCAAAAACCATATGGTTAAATCATAATAGGAACCCTGCAATATCAAGGCTTTGCGAGCCTGAGAAAATCAAAAAGACCTATCACATTACGCAGAACGCCGTCCGAGGAGACACTCGGGCGGCGTTTTTGTGTGGCGGGAGAGGTCAGAGGGGGTGAAAATCAGAAAAAAATAAGTATAAAATTTTCGGGCAAAAATTTGTGCAACACTCCAAAAATTAAAAAGTCAGGAGGAATTGAATGGCAGACGAAAAAGTGAAGGGCGGCTCGGATGAGGTCAGCTCCGCCGAGCCCGAAGTCATGGAGCAGGCCGCCGTGGACACCCCGCCTGAGGCCGCTGCCCCGGAGCCGGAAGTGGCAGAACCG